>Ga0209347_1000728_pt1 | contig 71211 bp, 65 predicted proteins | sample AutmiccommuBRH23_FD_187382 | JGI IMG/M metagenome (GOLD analysis project Ga0209347, IMG submission 187382) | Deep subsurface microbial communities from Mt. Terri, Switzerland - Autotrophic microbial communities BRH/23 (SPAdes) (version 2) | ecosystem: Environmental > Aquatic > Deep subsurface >... | reverse complement strand
CGCCGGTCAGGCTCGTCATCAGGAGGCTGATGTTCTGCATCTTCAGGAAGTCGACCAGGCGCACGACCATCAGGTGTGCCTCGCGCTGATTCCCCGCAGAGATGAGATTGCCGATGGGGTCTACGACCACAGCGCTCGGCTGGAACTCTCTGATGAGCTTGTGCGTGACGGCGAGGTGGGTCTCCAGGCCGTGGGTGGTGGGTCGAGCGGCCGCGAATTTCAACCGGCCGGCGTCGCGATGCCGCGCCAGGTCGAGCCCGATCGAGGCCATATTGCGTATGATCTGCTCGGGCGATTCCTCGAACGAGAAGTAGATGCAGCGCTCCCCCCGTCCGCAGATCGCGTCGGCGAAGTGTGCCGCCAGGCTGCTCTTGCCGGCACCGGCGGTGCCCGAGACGAGCACCGTGCTGCCGCGGTAATAGCCGCCGCCCCCCAGCATCTGGTCCAATGCCGCAACGCCGCTGCTGACCCGCTCGTCGCTCACGGTGTGTTGCAGGCCCACGGCGGTGATCGGCATCACCGTGATCCCTTGCTCATCGATCAGAAACGGATATTCGTTGGTGCCGTGGGTAGTGCCGCGGTACTTGACGATTCGAAGCCGTCGGGTGGAGATCTGCTCATTGACCCGGTGATCCAGGAGAATGACGCAGTCCGAGACGTATTCTTCGAGCCCGTGGCGGGTCAGCGCACCGTCGCCGCGTTCGGCGGTGACCACGGCGCTGACGCCCTGATCCTTGAGCCAGCGAAACAGTCGCCGCAGTTCCGAACGCAGAATGGCGTAGTTGTCGAGGCCGCCGAACAGCGTCTCCAGCGTATCGATCACCACCCGCTTTGCCCCCACCGACTGTATGGCGAGGTTCAGCCGCAGAAACAGGCCTTCGAGGTTGTACTCCCCATTCTCTTCAATCTCGCTGCGCTCCACGCGGATGTGGTCCATCGACAGCTTCTCGTCGGCGATCAGCCTCTGGATATCGAAGCCGAGCGAGGCGACATTCTGGATCAGGTCGTGCTCTGTTTCTTCGAAGGCGATGAACACCCCGGGTTCGTCATAATCGATGATTCCGCTGACCAGGAACTGCATCCCGAACAGTGTCTTGCCCGCACCTGCGGCGCCGCACACCAGACTGGTGCGACCCTTGGGCAGGCCGCCTGCAGTGATCTCGTCAAACCCCGGGATGCCGGACGGCACTTTTTCCAGCCTCAGCGGCGAGTGCGCCATGGTTCCCACTTTTTCCTCGGGCGTATACATAGTGACGGAACTCTGTCGCAGTAGCACGGATGGTTCGGACGGCGGAGGAGCGATATTACAAATTCAGGTACTCGAGGTCGAGTCTCGACAGCGCCTCCAGACTGACTGGCCTAGCCACCGGCGGGCCCTGCCTGGGCACAACAGCCTAGGCCAGTCGAAACCCGCCGTCAGGAGGAATTTGCCCAGGTCCGGGCGCCGGCGCGGATCCTTGCGCTCGTCACCGACGGCCCACACCCGAGCCTACTCGGAATCTGGAGTTTGGTGCGGGTTGTCGGCTCGTGGGCGCTGCGATACGAAAGGGTTGAACCACCTAAGCATTGGCGAAGAGCATCGCCGATGGGCTGGTCACGGAATCTCATCTCTTCCGGTCCGCAGCCGCCGTTTCCCGCTCGCGCGGCAACCGCAGCGTAAACGTGGTGCCGGAGACCTCGGACGAGGTCACGTCGATCGAGCCGCCGTGCGCCTCAGCAACCTGTTGTGCGATGTAGAGGCCGAGTCCTAATTCGCCGGATTTCGAATCACCCACATGCTCGTGAATGGCCGCGCGAACGTGGGGATGGAAGAGCGCGCGCCGCCGATCAGCGGGAATGGCGGGGCCCACATTGTGAACGCTCACATGCACCGTGTCGGCCATACCCTGCGCGGATATGGTGATCGGTGCGCCCCGCTGCCCGTGTCGGATGGCGTTCCCGATGAGATTCGACAGCGCCTGCTCGAGTCGTGCGGCATCCCAGTGCCCCGAAAGATCGCCGGAGGGCTCAAACCGCAGTCGGCAGGTCGGATGAAAGGCTTCCAACTCTTCGATTGTCGAACGGCATATCTGCGCAAGATCGGCTGGCTTGGGAGACATCGGGAGGCCATCGCCAAGCCGCGTGCGTGTGAAGTCGAGCAGGTCGCGGATCATCTCTGCTATTCGTTTTCCGCTCCGACGAATGTGGGCGGCGGCCCGCGCGTTCTCGGTCTGCGGGTCATTGGATTGCAACAGGGCTTCCGCCGACGTGAGCATCGCGCCCAATGGATTTCTCAGGTCGTGCGCCAAGACGCCAGCAAAGATATCGTGCGCGTCGTCGAGGCAACGCGAATACCACGAGATTGCCTCGCTCTGCGATTGATCGAGCGCCTCATTGAAGCGGATGAGCTGGTCCAGCTCTGCTTCCCGCGCAACCATCACATGGACCGTCCACAGGCGAATGACACTCGCGCGCAGTGCGCGGTATTCCGCAACCAACTGGTCGAGGGAGAAGCCTGCGTCGAGGCGGTCTTTCGCGTGTTCCTTTGCGCTGTTCGTCACGTCGGGAGCGTGGCCCGGGCGATTACCACGCGACTTTTCCGCCTGTTCGGCATCGCTCTGGCGAGTGCTCATTTCCTCGCAGATGGTCACGAGGATTTCCCGTGCTGAGTCGCGCAGTGCTTCCGGACCGAGACCCTTTGCCGCTGGCAGCAGGGTGCCGGCAAACTTCTCCCATTCGATCAGGATAGGCTCGATGTGGTCGTGGATGAATTCCGACATTGACGGCACAGCAGGCTCCTTGGGCACGCAGGTCGGCCCGGGATCGAGCGCGGCATGATCGACCTGTCAAACCTATCAGCGGATTGGATCCCGGGCGAATTCGAGGCGCGGGCATGTGGACACGTTCAGCCGCTCGATCAGCCATCTGTCGAGAATCTGGCCATGGATCGGATGAATGGGTAAGGGCGTCACGCTGCTTCGGGTGCAGGCGTTTCCGCGCTTCGGCAGTCACGGCGACATCCCGATCTCCGTCGCCCGGTTGAAACTCGATGATCTTCTCCCGAAGCCCAGAGCCTTTCATACATCTCTGACGACGGACCCTCTGAAAAGCGCGCTGACCCGCGTCACCACCGCTCGGCGACCCGGGTCGGCGTTGTACTCTTACGGAGTGGAAAAGAATTGTGTGTCCCGGGGTCTTCCTCGTCCGGAACTTTAGCGAGGATCATCCTTACCACATCCATGGTGAGATAGATCTTCCCCGTCGGTGTCATACCCGCGCGGCGCTGTCTGTTCTGTTGGTGGGCCCGCTAGGACTCGAACCTAGGACCAAGGGATTATGAGTCCCCTGCTCTAACCGACTGAGCTACGGGCCCGAAAGAGAGTGGCGAGGGGCTAGTTGCTAGTGGCTAGCCCATCGCCGCACGACTCTGGTGGGCGGATTATAGCGCCGTCGGCAAAGGAGACTGAAATCGCATTCCACGTGCGGCGTTCGAGGTAGGCCACGCCTGACAAGGCGCCGGAGTCTGGAAGGATCGTTGTGGGCGCGGCTTCAGCCGCGATTCGTTCCGCCACTGCCTGACGGATGGCGCCATTCCCGCGCGCCTTGGAGGCGCGATCATGGTGGCTCAGCAGAAGAAAAAAGGACGCCCCGCAGGGCGTCCCTTCCTGGCGACTAGCTCCTAGTCACTCGCTACTCCAAATCCAGGAAGCTGCGCAGCGTCTCCGAGCGGCTCGGATGCCGCAGCTTGCGCAGCGCCTTCGCCTCTATCTGCCGAATGCGCTCGCGGGTGACATCGAATTGCTTCCCGACCTCCTCGAGGGTGTGGTCGGTATTCATGTCGATGCCGAAGCGCATGCGCAGCACCTTGGCCTCTCGGGGCGTCAACCCGGCGAGCACGCCGTGAGTGGCTTCGCGCAGGCCCTCGACGGTGGCCGCCTCCACCGGGGAGAGCACCGAGATGTCCTCGATGAAATCGCCCAGGTGCGAGTCCTCGTCGTCGCCGATGGGCGTCTCCATGGAGATCGGCTCCTTGGCGATCTTGAGCACCTTGCGTACCTTGTCTTCCGGCATCTCCATTCGCTCGGCCAGCTCTTCGGGGGTCGGCTCCCGCCCCATCTCCTGCAGCATCTGGCGGGAGATGCGGTTTAGCTTGTTGATGGTCTCGATCATGTGCACCGGGATGCGGATGGTGCGCGCCTGGTCGGCGATGGAGCGGGTGATGGCCTGCCGGATCCACCAGGTGGCATAGGTCGAGAATTTGTAGCCGCGCCGGTACTCGAACTTGTCCACCGCCTTCATCAGACCGATGTTGCCCTCCTGGATCAGGTCCAGGAACTGCAGGCCGCGGTTGGTGTATTTCTTCGCGATGGAGATCACCAGGCGCAGGTTGGCTTCGACCATCTCCTTCTTGGCGCGCCGTGCCTTGGCCTCACCGATGGACATGCGGCGGTTGATGTCTTTGATCTCGCCGATGGTCAGCCCGGCCTCGTCCTGAATCGCGATCAGGCGCTGCTGGGCGCGCAGAATCTCGTCCTTGTGCTCGGCGAGTACGGCGGAGTAGTCGTTGCCCGCCTTGATCTGCTTGTCGAGCCACTTGAGATCGGTCTCGTTGTCCGGGAACGAGGTGATGAAGTCCTTGCGCGGCATGTGCGCCTTCTGCACGCACAGGTTCATGATCACCCGCTCGTGGGCGCGGATGCGCTCGACCATGCCGCGCAGATTGTCGACCATCTCCTCCACGACACGCGGCACCAGCTTCAGAGACATGAAGGCTTCGGCCATCTGCTCGACCGCCTTGGCCGCGCGCTTGTCGTCGCGGCCGTGTTTGGCGACGGCGTTGATCGCCTTGGCGTGGAGCTTCTTCAGCTCGCCGAATCGCGCTGCGGCCTCTTCGGGATCGGGCCCGGTGTCGACCAGCTCAGTGGTGGAGCTGTCGTCGTCGTCGGAGCTGTCGTCGGAGTCCGCCTCCAGGTTGTCGCTGCCCTGGTCGCTGCTTTCGGCGGCGACCGGAGCGGCCTGAGGGAACTCCTCTTCCATGGTAGTGGGATCGATGAAGCCCGAGATGACGTCCGACAGGCGCTGCTCCTCGCCGAGCACCTTGTCGTGCTCGCGCAGCAGGTAGGCGACGGAGGCGGGGTAATGGGCCAAGGCGGAGAGCACCTGGCGCAGACCGTCCTCGATGCGCTTGGCGATCTCGATCTCGCCCTCGCGGGTCAGCAGCTCCACAGAGCCCATTTCCCGCATGTACATGCGCACCGGGTCGGTGGTGCGGCCAAGCTCGGTCTCCACGGAGGCGAGCGCAGCGGCAGCCTCTTCCGCGGCGTCTTCGTCCGCGGAGATGCCTTCGTCGCTGAGCAGGAGGGTGTCCACGTCCGGGGCACTTTCGTGCACCGTAATGCCCATGTCATTGATCATCCCGATGATTTCCTCAATCTGTTCGGGATCCACAATTTCGTTGGGCAAATGATCGTTCACCTCGGCATAGGTCAGGTAGCCCTGCTCCTTGCCCTTGGCGATCAGCTGACGTAGCTGGGACTGCTGCTGTTGGTGATTCATGTATCGCTCTGCGCTATGGATGCGGACCCGACAGGGCCGCAAAATAAACCGACAGTGTACTCTATCGTCGGGCTGCTTGCCAGGTGGTCAGCTGCTCCGTTTATGTGCCTCGACCGACCTAACGAACTGAATGAACTGCGCTTTCAGCTCGTCCGATGGTCCTCCGGCGGCCTCACGGGCACTCAATGCCCGATGCTCCAGATCGGCTTCGCCACGGGCCAAGGCCGCCAGCGCGTCGGCGAATTCACGACGGCGCTGTTCGGGAGTGCCCACCAGTTCGGCCCTGGCCAGCTTCAGCAGGTGCGGGTGCTCCGGCCGCTCTCGCCAGCACTCCACCACCGCTCCGGTGGTTAGATGCGGGCCGTGCTTGAGCTTTTCAACTAACGCGATAAGTAGGGGCACGCCGGGGAGGGGGGAGCGGCGCAACGCCGGAGCAATCTCCACCGACTGGGCAAGCTCCGGCTGATCCAGCAGCAGGGCAATGGCCAGTTGCACCAGCGTCCGCATCCGACCGCGGCCGGCGCGGCGTGCCGTCGGGGCGCGTTTTACGGTCGACTCCAGCCCCCATGTGGACTCCAGCTTCCCCGTCTCCAGTCCCGCCACGGCCGCCAAACGCTGGGTCATAAGGGCCCGAAACACCGGATCCTGCACCTTAGCGAGCAGGGGTCGGGCGAGGGCTAGCAGCCGGTCACGTCCTTCCATGGTGGCTGTATCGGCGCGCCGTCCGAGAGCTTCAAAGAAAAACTCGGACAGCGGGACGGCGGTCGCAATCCGCTCGGCGAACGCCTCGGCGCCCTCCCGGCGGACCAGCGTGTCCGGGTCTTCACCCTCGGGCAGGAACAGGAAGCGTGCCTGGCGACCCTCGCCGACCACCGCCAGTGCGTTCTCCAGAGCCCGCCAGGCCGCCTCGCGCCCCGCGCGGTCGCCATCGAAGCAGAACACCACCTCCGGACACACCCGATAGAGAATGGCCAGGTGCTCGCTGGTGGTGGCGGTGCCCAGGGTCGCGACTGCGTAGCCGATCCCGTGCTGGGCCAAGGCCACCACGTCCATGTAGCCCTCGACCACCACCAGGCGCTCGATCCGGCGCAAGGTCTTGCGGGCCTCGTACAGCCCGTAGAGCTCGCGGCCTTTGTGGAAAATGGGCGTCTCCGGCGAGTTCAGATACTTGGGGCCGTCGCCGTCCAGAATGCGCCCGCCGAAGGCGATCACCCGCCCGCGGCGGTCCCGGATGGGGAATATGATCCGGTCCCGGAAGCGGTCGTAGAGCTTGCCGCCGGTCTTTTCGGCCGCCAGCCCCGCGCGGATCAATGTCTGTGCGTCGCTCCCCAGGGCGCGCACCAGATTGTCCCACCCCGGGGGGGCGAAGCCGATGCCATAATCGGCGGCGATGGCGCCGGTCAGGCCGCGACCCTTGAGGTAGTCCACCGCCCGGCCGGCGTCCGGGTGGACGCGCAGCTGCTTGCGGTAGAAGGCCGCGGCCCGTTCCATGGCTTCGCAGAGGCGCCCCAGACCGTCGTCAGCCTGGGCTGCGGCCTCCCGCGGCACCTCCAGGCCGGCGGCGGCGGCGAGCTCCTCGACCGCCTCCACGAACCCCAGGTGCTCGTAATCCATAAGAAAGCCGATGGCGGTGCCGTGGGCGCCACAGCCGAAGCAGTGATAGAACTGCTTGCTCTGACTCACGGTGAATGAAGGGGTCTTTTCGGTGTGAAACGGGCAACAGGCGGAGAAGTCGCGTCCCGCCTTCTTGAGCTGCACCCGCTTGTCGATGACCTCGACGATGTCGACGCGTCGCATCAACTCGTCAATGAACGACTCGGGGATTCTGCCTGCCATGACCCACCTGGTTGCAGGGCTGGGGTCCGCGCCGCGGACCATCTCCGCGCAAAGATAGCGGTTTCGCGAATGCGGTGCACGGCGCCCGCGGGCGCCGCGGGGCTCAGGCGCCCAGGCGCTGCTTGACCTTGGCGCTGACCGCGCCCATGTCGGCGCGCCCCTGGAGTTGGGGCCGGAGCTGCGCCATCACCTGCCCCATGTCGCGCACCGAAGTGGCGCCGGCCTGGACGATGGCGGCGTCGATCAGGGCGTCGATCTCGGATTCGGAAAGGGCGGCGGGCAGATAATTCTGGATGACCTGGATCTCGAAGGCCTCCTGGTCGGCCAGGTCGCTGCGCCCGGCGTTGGTGTACTGCTCGAGGGACTCGCGCCGCTGCTTGACCATCTTGTCGAGGGTGGCGATCACCTGCTGGTCGTCCAGTTCGATGCGCTCGTCCACCTCGCGCTGCTTGATGGCCGCCTGGATCAGGCGGATGGCTGCCAGGCGGCGCTTGTCGCCGCCGCGCATGGCGGCCTTCATGTCATCGGAAATCCGGCCCTTGAGGGACATTGGCGGCGGGTCTCGCCCGATGGGCGGGAGGGAGGGCTGGTGCGGGCCTCAGTACAGCCGCTCGCGGCGGGCGGCCTCGCGCTGCAGTTTCTTGGCGTGACGCTTGACCGCGGCGGCAGCCTTGCGCTTGCGTTCTTCCGTGGGCTTTTCGTAGAACTCGCGGCGGCGGATCTCGGACAGGATGCCGGCCTTTTCGCAGGCGCGCTTGAAGCGGCGCAGCGCCACGTCGAAGGGCTCGTTCTCTCGAACTCGTACGCTGGGCATAGTACTCCGTACCTTGATTCTGTTGTGGACTTGCGGCCAAACCCCGGCCGGGTGGTGCCAAAGGGTTGCCGATTCTAAACCGCGTCCGGGCAAAAAGCAAAAGCGCGCCGCCCGCGGGTCCTTTAGACTGCGCGCATGCGAATTCTGGGCCTGGAGACCTCTTGCGACGAGACCGGGATCGCGGTGTATGACCGCGATCGGGGCCTGCTCGGTCATGCGCTGTACAGTCAGGTGGGCCTGCACGCCGAGTACGGCGGCGTGGTGCCGGAGCTGGCCTCCCGGGATCACGTGCGCAAGGTACTGCCCCTGGTGCGCCAGGTGCTGGACGAGGCCGGCGTGACCACCGCCGACCTGGACGGCATCGCCTACACCGCCGGTCCCGGCTTGATCGGGGCGTTGCTGGTGGGCGCCTCCGTGGCGCGGGCCCTGGGCTGGAGCCTGGCGATCCCGGTGCTTGGCGTGCACCACATGGAAGGGCACCTGTTGGCACCCATGCTCGAGCCCGACCCGCCGGCATTTCCGTTCGTCGCCCTACTGGTCTCCGGCGGCCACACGCTTCTGGTGCAGGTGGAAGGCCTCGGGCAGTACCGGCTGCTGGGCGAGACCGTCGACGATGCGGTCGGCGAGGCGTTCGACAAGACCGCCAAGCTGCTCGGGCTGCCCTATCCCGGAGGGCCCGAACTGGCGCGGCTGGCCAAGACCGGCGATCCGGCGCGCTTCCGCTTCCCGCGGCCCATGACCGACCGCCCGGGACTCGCGTTCAGCTTCAGCGGTCTGAAGACGTTCGCCGTCACCACTCTGCGCCGCCACCAGGACGACCCGACCATCCGCGCCGACATCGCCCATGCATTCCAGGAGGCGGTGGTGGAAACCTTGGCCATCAAGTGCCGCCGGGCCCTGCGCCAGACCGGCGCCCGACGGCTGATCGTGGCCGGCGGCGTGGGGGCCAACGCCCGGCTGCGCCAGCGGCTGGCGGAGGTGACTGTCGAGGAGGATGCACAAGTGCATTTCCCGCGGCCTGAGTTCTGCACCGACAACGGCGCCATGATCGCCCTGGTGGGCAGCCTGCGGCTGCAGGCCGGTGAGCGACCGGATCCCGAGTTGGTGGCGACACCGCGCTGGCGCCTCGACGAGCTGAAGCCGCCGGGGCCGGTGCGGAACGTGTAGGCGCGGCGCCAGCCGCGATCGAGGTGGGCGGCAGGGACAGTCCGGTGGCAAGTCGAAGCGGGTCGCGGCGGCGCGCGATTCGTGGCGCGGGTGCGGGATTCTTCGCGCCTCACTCCGCGTCAGGCGGCCCACCGCTGCGAAACGCCCCCTCGGTCCCGTCCAGCAGATTCCGGATGTTGCTGCGGTGACGCCAGATCAGCAGGGCGCTGATCAGCGCCACCATGCCGACCACCGCCGGTTCACCTTGGAGCCTCCAGGCATACAGCGGCGCCAGGATGAAGCCGGCGAGCGCCGCCAGGGACGAGATGCGGGTCAGCCCGAACCCCGCCAGCCAGGTGGCCGCGATGGCCGCGCCGATGGGCCAGGAGGCCGCCAGCAGCGCGCCCACCCCGGTGGCTACACCCTTGCCGCCGCGAAACCCGAAGAACACCGGGTAGAGGTGGCCGAGCACCGCCGCCAGGGCGACCGTGACCAGGGCCGTGGGGCCGAGGCCGGCGGCGTGACCCAGCAGCGCCGGCAGCACCCCTTTTAGCATGTCGCCGACGAGGGTGGTGGCCGCCGCCTTCCTGCCGCCCAGGCGCAGCATGTTGGTGGCGCCGGGGTTGCCGGATCCGCCGCTGCGCGGGTCCGGCAGTCCCAGCACGCGGGCCACGAGAATGGCACTGGAGATGGAGCCGGCCAGGTAGGCGATGCCGACCACCAGCAGCACTGCGGCGATTTCCATGGTGCGCTATTGGATACGGTGGCCTGATGCCGGTCAAGCCGATCGGTGGCACCGCGGCGGGTGAGTCGATATATTCTGCGCTTTCCCTCTGCGAATGTTCGACAGCGAAAACCAATGCCCGGCGACATCATTTTCCTGCGCGACCTACGCATCGATACCATCATCGGCATCTATGCCTGGGAGAGGGCGATCAAGCAGACGGTGGTGGTGGATCTGGAGATGGCGACCGACATCCGGCGCGCGGCTGCCTCCGACGCCATCGACGATACCCTGAACTACAAGGCCGTGGCCAAGCGGGTGATCGAATTCGTGGGAAATAGTGAGTTTCAGCTGGTGGAGACCCTGAGCGAGCGCATCGCCGACATCGTGCTGAGTGAATTCGCCGTCCCCTGGGTGCGGGTCACGTTGAACAAACAGGGTGCCGTGCGCGGAGCCCGCGACGTGGGCGTGGTCATCGAGCGCGGCACCAGAGATCCGGAGCACAACGCCCAGTGAGATCGACCATGGCGCGCGTCTACGTCAGCATCGGCAGCAACATCGACCCGGAGAAGAACGTGCGTTCCAGCCTGCGCGCCCTGGAGGCGCAATTCGGGCCGTTGCGCCGCTCCCCGATCTATCAGACCCGCGCGGTAGGCTTCCGCGGCAGCGACTTCTACAACCTGGTGGTCGGCTTCGACACGACCCGCGATGTGCACGAGGTCTCGGACATCCTGCACGACATCGAACGCGACCACGGGCGCCAGCGGGATGAGAAGTTCACGTCGCGCACCCTGGACCTGGATCTGCTGCTCTACGATCACCTGATCCTGCAACAGCCGGGGTTCCACATCCCGCGGGACGAGATTACCCGTTACGCCTTCGTGCTCAAGCCCCTGGCCGAGATCGCCGGCGACGTGGAGCATCCGATTCTGCGCCAGACCATGGCGCAGCTGTGGCAGGAGTTCGACTTCACGGAGGAGGAGCAGATGCGGGTGGTGGAGCTGCCGGGGGCAGAGCACTGAGCACGGGTGCCGAGTGCGCCTACGATCGCCCTCAGTCCGCGCGAACAACGTGAGGGACCCATATCGGGGTCCAGTGCGTCGATATGGACGCTCGGCTTGTCCGGCGCCCACCGCGTCATGGGCGAGTGGGAGGCCCGGCTCTAGCTGTACAGGGAACGCCCCCCATCCACCACCAGCACATGCCCGCTCACGTAGCGGGCATCGCGCACCAGATACAGGACGGCGCCGGCGATGTCGCTGGGGTCGCCCCGGCGCTTCAGAAAGGTGCGCTCGACGATGTTCCGGCGATTGGCCTCGTCCATGTCCGTCTCTGGCCACAGGATGGCGCCGGGGGCGACCGCGTTGACCCGGATCTCGGGACCCAGCTCGGCGGCCAGTGATTTAGTCACCATCACTAAGCCCGCCTTGGCGATGCTGTAGACGGGGTGCCCCGACAGCGGTCGGTCGGCGTGGATGTCCACCAGATTGACGATGACTCCGCCGTGTCGGCGCAGGTGCGGCGCGGCGGCCTGGGCGAGGAACAACGGCGCCTTGAGGTTCGTGCCGATGAGGTCGTCCCAATGGGATTCCTCGATGGTGCCCACCGGCGTGGGATAGAAGCTGGAGGCGTTGTTCACCAACACGTCGAGGCGGCCGTAGCAGTTGAACGCCTCCTCCACCAGCAGCGGCAGGCGGGCGGTGTCGTGCAGGTCGCCCGAAACCAGCTGCATGGAGCCGCCGCGTGTTGCGCTGAGCTCCGCAGCCAGTGCCTCGGCGCCGGCGCGGCTGCGACGATAATGCAGCACGATGTTGGCCCCCGCGCCGTGCAGGGTGCGGACGATGGCGTTCCCGATGCGATGGGCGGCGCCGGTGATCAGCACTGTTCGGCCCGCCAGTGAGTCGGTATGATCCGCCATTACCAGGGAATGCCTTCCGATTGAGCGACCCATACAACTCTAAACCAAACCCCTCGGGCTGTCAGAATCCCGCAGCGATGGCGCGCCACGATCCTTCCCAGGGACTGCCGCCGCCCGATCCGGAGGCGGCGGCCCACAGCGCACGCCTGCGGGCGCACATCGAGACCCGAGTGGCCGGCGGCGCAGCGCTGTCATTTGCCCGCTTCATGGAACTGGCCCTCTACGCCCCCGGGCTCGGTTACTACAGCGCGGGCAGCCGCAAGTTCGGCGCCGCCGGGGATTTCGTCACCGCCCCGGAGCTGTCGTCCCTGTTCGGGCGCTGCCTGGCGCGCAGCGCCCGCGAGGTGCTGGAGCAGACCGGAGGCGGCGAGATCCTGGAGTTCGGCGCCGGCAGCGGCGCACTGGCCGCCGACCTGCTGCTGGAGCTCGACGCCCTGGGCGCCGCCCCGGAACGTTACGCCATCCTCGAGGTGAGCGGCGAGTTGCGTGCGCGTCAGCGCGAGACTCTCGCCGCCCGCTGCCCGGGCCTCGCCGGGCGGGTGCAGTGGCTGGAGGCGCTGCCCGGCGCTATCAACGGTGTGGTGCTGGCCAACGAGGTGCTCGACGCCCTCCCCGTGGAACGCTTCCGCAAGAGCGCCAGCGGAGGCGTGGAGCAGGCGTGCGTGCGCAGCGCCGACGGCGCCTTGCGATGGCACTGGCGTCCCGCGCCGGCCGATCTGGCCGCCGCGGTCGCGGCGATCGAGGCCGATGTCGGTGGGCCGCTGCCGGCGGGCTACACCTCTGAAGTCTGTCTGCTGCTCGGACCCTGGGTGCGCTCGCTGGCCGATGTCCTCGGCCGGGGATATGCACTGCTTATCGACTACGGCTACCCGCGGCGCGAGTACTACCACCCCCAGCGCCGGGCGGGCACCCTGATGTGCCACTATCGCCATCGCGCCCATGACGACCCGCTGATGCTGCCGGGTTTGCAGGACATCACCGCGCATGTGGATTTCTCCGCGGTGGCGGCGAGCGCGGCGGACGCCGGTCTGGAGCTCGCGGGGTTCACCAGCCAGGCCCACTATCTGCTGGCCGGCGGCCTGGTCGACATCCTCGAGCAGTCGGACCCCGCCGACGCCCGGGCCCACCTGGAACTGTCCCGTCAGGCCAAGCTGCTCACCCTGCCGGGCGAGATGGGGGAGCGGTTCAAAGTCATGGGCCTTTCCCGCGGCATGGCTGAGGCCCCGTCCGGATTCGCCGGTCCGGATCTGCGCGGGAGGCTTTGAGATGGACTGGACGCACTTGCTGCTGTTGTCCGTGCTCCAGGGTCTGACCGAGTTCCTGCCCATCTCCAGCTCTGCCCATCTCATCTTGCTCCCGTCCCTGAATGGCTGGGACGACCAGGGCCTCGCCTTCGACATCGCTGTGCACGTGGGTACCCTGGGCGCCGTGGTGCTCTATTTCCGCCGCGAATTGGCGGCCATGGCCCGCGACTGGACGCGCTCCCTCGCCGAGCGCCGTAGCGTGGGTGAGAGCCGCTTGGCGTGGGCGGTGCTCTGGGGCATCGTGCCGGTGGGCGTGGCGGGGATCATGTTCAAGGATGTGGTGGAGACCGACCTGCGGTCGCCGGTGGTTATCGCCTACGCCACCATCGGCTTTGGGCTGCTGCTGGGGCTGAGCGACTGGGCCGGACGTCGCCAACGAGGCGAGACCACCATCGGCTGGCTCGATGTATTCGTCATCGGCCTGGCCCAGGCCGTGGCGCTGATTCCGGGCACATCGCGTTCAGGGATCACCATGACTGCCGCCCTCGCCCGGGGCCTGACCCGCCAGGCGGCGGCGCGCTTCTCGTTCCTGCTCTCCGTGCCGGTGCTGGCCCTGGCCGGTGGCTACCAGAGCTATCAGTTGTTCGCCGCGCCGGGTACGACGGCCGCAGTGTGGGGCCCCCTGGTGCTGGGCGCCCTGTTCTCGGGCGTCAGCGCTTACGCATGTATCCACGTATTTCTGAAACTCCTCGACCGCATCGGCATGTGGCCGTTCGTGCTCTATCGGCTGGTGCTCGGCGGCGCGTTGCTGTGGTGGTTTACCTAGGGGTGGTTCTTGTGCGCTTTGGTGAGTCTGGTCTTTCTCCCCGTTCTCCGCGCCCTCCGCATTTCGCGGCTCCGGTGAAGAACTACTCTCCACCCGTGTCCGGTTGGGCCAGCGCCGTCAATGCAGCAAGGCGCCGGCGGCGCAGTTCTTCGGCAAACGCCTCTCCCGTGTGACCCTGAGCGGCGATCGCCTGGTTATCGATGGTCTTGCAGGCGGCGAATGCCCGGCGCAGCAGGTCGGCTTGGGGATAGGCGCTGTCCTGGTGCCCGGCCCGACCGCGCGCGTCGGCCTCGCAGGCCAGCAGGAACTGTTCGAAGCGCTCCGGTTTGCGGAACGGGTCCAGGGCCTCGAGCAGTTCCAGCAGCGTCCCCGGACGCAGCTCCAGGGCCCGGTGGCATTTGCCGTGATAGCGGGCGGTGAGAATCGCCAGATCGCGATAGTCGTTGGGCGTGCGTAGGCGCTGGCACATGCCTTCGGCCAGCTCGGCGCTGCGCTGCTCGTGGCCGTGATGGGTGGGCCATTCCTGTTTGGGCGTGGTGCCCTTGCCGAGGTCGTGAGTCAGGGCGGCGAACCGTACCCGGGCATCGGCGCTCAGGCGTGCGGCCTGCTGCAGCACCATCATCACGTGCACGCCCGTATCCACTTCGGCGTGGGCATGCTCGGGTTGGGGCACGCCGTAGAGGGCGTCGATCTCCGGAAACACGCGCGCCAGGGCGCCGCAGCCCCGCAGCACCTTGAAATAACGTTCCGGGTTGTCCTCGCTCAAGGCCCGTTCGGTTTCCGCCCACACCCGCTCCGGCACCAGGGCGTCCACTTCGCCGGCGTCCACCATGCGGCGCATCAGCGTGTTGGTGCCATGGGCCACCTTGAAGCCCCATTTGGCGAACCGTGCGGCGAAGCGCGCCACCCGCAGGATGCGCACCGGATCCTCGACGAAGGCCGGCGAGACATGCTTGAGCAGACCCAGGCGCAGGTCGTCCTCGCCGCCGAAAGGATCGATCAGGTTGCCGTCGGCATCCATGGCGATGGCGTTGATGGTCAGGTCCCGGCGTGCCAGGTCCTCCTCCAGGGTGACGGAGGGATCGGCGTGAAACTCGAAGCCGTGATATCCGGGGGCGGTCTTGCGCTCAGTCCGGGCGAGGGCGTATTCCTCGCCGGTCTGGGGATGGAGGAACACCGGGAAGTCCTTGCCCACCTGCTTGTAGCCGAGGTCGCGTAGCTCCTGGGGCGTGGCGCCGACCACCACCCAGTCCCGTTCCCGGTGCTCGATCCCGAGCAACCGGTCGCGCACTGCGCCGCCGACCAGATAGATTTCCATGCGCCGTAGGATACGCGCGGAAGCGCCGGCGACCAATAATGGCCGATCCTTTCCAATGCTTTGCGGCCGACGCGGGCCGTGACCACACCCGTAGCAGCGGCTTCAGCCGCGACCGGCTCGGTTCCTCTGCAGGCGTTCGCGCGGGCTCGGGCAAATCGCGGCCGACGCCGCGCCTACAGCGTCATATCAATGCTTGGCACCCATGCGGCTTTGCGCTCTGTGCGCGCATCAACCGTCCACGACAACTTGGGGGGCAGCGCGCGCTACGTGCACGCGCGGCGGCCGCTGAGTGTGCCGCTGATCAACGCCAGCACCGCCAAGCACCATACGGTCAGGGGGCCGGCGGGCAGGTCGCTGGCCAGCGACACGATCAGCCCGGTGGCGTAGCCAGTCGCCGCCATCACCCAGCCGAGCACCAGGGCACGCCAGGAACGACCGTGGCGCAGCGCCAGGGCCGGCAAGATCAGTGTGGCGAACACCAGGTAGACACCAACCAGCTGCACCGAGGCGGTCACCGAGAGGGCGAACAACAGGTAAAAACCCAGGCGCGAGCGCCGCGCGCCCGCGAACCAGGCGGTCAGCACGACCGCGTAGAGCGCCGCCACCGGCCACAACTGGTCCGCGTGTACCCACAGGAGCTGACCGGCCAGCAGATCCTGCAGGTGCTCGGCGCCGTGGGGGTTGCCTGCAAGGAGCAGCAACGCCCCAGTGGCCGCCAGCACGAACGCGCTGCCGATCAGCGCCTCCTGGGCGGCGCCGAAGCGCCGGTCGCTCCAGTGCAGCGCCAGGGCGCCGGCGAGGGCCGCGCCCGCCGCCGAGAGCTGCACCGCCCACGGCGTCTGCGCCAGGTGCAGTTGATGCGCCACGAGTACGCCGAGGGCGGCAATCTGCGCCACCGCCAAGTCGATGAAGATGATGCCCCGGCGCAGCACCTCCCGGCCCAGGGGCACGTGGGTGGCACTGACCAGCGCGCCTGCCAGCAGTGGGGCGCCGATCAGGGACCAGTCCAGCAGGCCAGTCACGGTGCCGCCTGCATCAGGCGTTCGATCGTCCGCTCGAACAGATCAAACAGGTCCGGCGCCTCACCGCCCACGGTGTAGGGCAGCACCACCGGCTCGATCGCGACCCGTTCGGCAAGCCAGAGGGACGGCTGCGGATCCTGATAGGCGGCGCGCAGCACCATGGCCGCGGGGCGCTCCCGCAATGCGCCGACCACCGCCGCCAGATGGGCGCCGCTAGGTGGCAAGCCTGGCTTCGGCTCCAGGGTGGCCACCTCTTCCAGTCCCAGCCACCCGACGAGGTAGGCCCAGCTCTGGTGCTGGGTCACTACCCGGGTGCCGCGCAGGGGCTCGGCGCGTGTCTCCCAGGCCGCGATCGCGTCCTTCCAGCGCCGCTCGAAATCGGCCGTGCGGGCGCGATAGTCGAGTCCGTTCGCCCCGTCGAGCGCGGCCAGGCGCTCACCCAGGGCGCGGGCCACGCGCATCACGTTGCGCGGATCGGTGTGGATGTGGGGATTGCCCGCCGGGTGCACGTCGCCCTGACTGCGGTCCACGGCGGCGGGCACCTCGCGCATTTGCACATGGGCCGCCGCCTCGAAATGGCCGGTCCGCCCCGGCAGCACCTTCGGGTTGCCCGCCCGGCGCAGCAGCAGCGGCAGCCAGGCGGCCTCCAACTGGGCGCCGGTGCACACCAGGAGGTCGGCCCGGCGCAGCTTCGCGATCAGACTGGGACGGGCCTGGATGCGGTGGGGATCCTGGGCGGCCGTGGTGGCCCTGAACACGCGCACGTGGTCGCCGCCGAGTTCCTCGACCAGGGATGCCCACTCAGGCTCGCAGGCGAACACGTCCAGGGCGGCGGCTGGGAGAGCGGTGGTGATGAGAAAAACCAATGCCAGAATCGATTTCATGCCGTTCTCCGAGCAACTTGCTAGGTGCGAGTGGCGAGTGGCTAGGAAAGGCGTGAAACCACGCGCATGGCTGCAGTTCCACGCCACCCGCTATTCAAAACTCATGAGCGCCATGGGCGCCCAGGCTCATGACGTACTGCAGCAGCCACTGGTGATCGGTCTGCGGTCGCGACTCGTCGCGGTTGTATTGCAGGCGCCAGCGGCTGTACTCGCTGCGCGAGTAATCCAGCATTACGCTCCAACGCTGGGGATCATGGCTGTCGGCCAGGAGGCCGGCCTCGTCCAGCACGTCGGTGTCGGCGCCGGTGTTCTTGGACCAGAGCCGGTCGTAGCGGGCGCCGGCGCGCCAGCGGGGCATGAACTGGTATACGCCCTGCACGTAGTAGCCCTTCTGGGCACCCCAGTAGCGGCTGACCTCGGCGCCCTCGTCCACCGAGACGGTGCCGCTCTCGTCGCGGTCGAAGTACTCGGCCTGCAGGGTCAGGTTGCGCCGGTAGGGGTTGCCATCGGGGGCCCATTTCCAGACCACGTCGGCGATGGTCAAGTCGGAGTCGCCGCTGAACACCGACGCTTCCACACCGCCGGAGCCATGGTCGTGCGCGCCGCCGCTGCCGCGCTCGTCGGCATCCGCTTGTAGCCGCGAGAGTCCGGCGCGCCAGCTGTGGCTGGCACCGACATCGCCGCCCAGGTGCACGAATCCCGCCACGGCGCCAACTCCACTGTGGGACGCTCCTCCGGCGGGAAAGGACTCGCCGCGAAACGCCTCGACGCCGGCCTCGAGGAACAGGTCAGTGGGGGCAAGCCAACGCAGCTGGATCCCGTCGTCGAAGTACTGCTCACCGACGAAGCCCCGATAGACCAACGGTGCGTCGGCGAAATCCCACGCGTGGGGATGTTTGCTGTTGAGATAGCCGATGTCGGAGAAGAACCGTCCGGCCCGCAGCCCGAAGCCCAGAGGCAGACCCATGGCCTCGATGAAAGCCTCCTCGAGTTCCACCTCGGTCTCGCCTTCCTCGGCATGCAGGGCCAATGCCACGCGCCCGTAATAGCGGTCGTCGATGTTGCCGGCGAACACCAGCTCCGAGTGGTCCAGACCGAGCCCCTCCGGGTCGAGCCCGGCCTCGGCGCCGAGCTGGAATCCTGGCAGCGCGTAGTCGTCTGGATCGCGGGAGTAGCGGGTCAGCTTGCCATTGAGGATTACGCTGATGCCCGGATTGAAGGCGGTCGCGCCCGTCGCTGGCGGCGCCGGCGCCGCAGGCGCTGCCGCCGGCGGTGCGCCTCGGGTGTCCGCCAGTCGCTGCAGCTGGGCCTTGAGCGCGGCCTGTTCCTGCTCGAGTTGTTTCAAGCGGGCCTGCAACTCGGCGATGGTGGTGTCGGCTTCGGGGGCGCCGGAGGCGGTCGCGGCTGCACTCAGGCACAGCCACAAGGAACCGGCGCGGATCTTGCGCTGCATGGGGAGTTCTCCTCATAGAATCGGCACAGCCGCGGCGGGCGCCGCACAGGCTGCGCACGGGTTCCGCACCGCAGGTGCGGGCCGGGAGCGATTAACGGGAGAACGGGGGTGGTGCGCGAGCGAAATAGAAGCTGGTAAGGTGTTGCGCCCGGGGCGCAGCTGCGGCTCCGGGGGACGCTTCGGCGGTGTACACCGATGCATAAGGCGAGGTGACGACGGCGCCCGCCGCCGGTGCCTGGGCGTGCAGGCAGACGACGCAAACCGAATCGTCGGCATGCAGCGCGTGGTCGGCGGCGTGGGTGATCAGCCCCAGCTGCGCCAGCAGCAGCGCCACCGCCAGCAGGGCCGCTGCGAAGCGTCCCGGGCGAGCCGAACTGCTGGCGGGCCGTGGAGTCATTCCATGCCGGTCCTGTCGGAATCTCCGCAGACGGTACGCCAGCTCCATGGGCTTTCGCAAGCGACCGGTGTAACCCACTGAACACAAATCGGCTTTTTAGAGATAAACGGAACGTAGCGGCATATCAGTGATTTTTGATTGAAAACCGCGGGTGAGCTGCTGTAATGGCCGTTTCGTTGCCGCCCGGCGGCCCGGCGCGCCTTCGGAATTCGTATTCATGCAGTCAGACAGGAGAACGTCATGATCAAGCCCCACGGATCCGAACAGCTCAATCCGCTGTTCGTCTACGATTCCGACCAACACACCGCACTCATGCGCGAGGCGGAGAGCCTGCCCTCGTTGGTGGTCACCTCGGCGGCGGCGGCCAATGCGGTCATGCTCGGTGCGGGCTACTTCAACCCACTCACCGGATACATGAACCTGGCCGATGCCGTCAGCGTGGCCGAGACGATGCATACCACCAGCGGCCTGTTCTGGCCGGTGCCGGTGCTCAACACCACTAATGACGTGAGCGGGATCCAGGGCGCCAAGCGCATCGCGCTGCGCGATCCCAACGTGGAGAACCGCCCGGTGGTCGCGGTCATGGATGTGGCTGCCATCGAAGAGATGAGCGATGCCCAGCAGCAACTCATTGCAGAGAAGGTCTACCGCACCCTCGACAAGGAGCATCCCGGTGTGGCCACGTTCCTGGCCAACGGCAAGTACGTCATTTCCGGCTCCATCCAGGTGCTGAACTTCAGCTATTTCCAGACCGACTTCCCGGACACGTTCCGCACCGCCGTGGAGATCCGCAACGAGATCCAGGAGCACGGCTGGAAGAAGGTGGTGGCCTTCCAGACCCGCAATCCCATGCACCGCGCCCACGAGGAGCTGTGCAAGATGGCCATGGACGCGGTGGGTGCCGACGGCGTGGTCATCCACATGCTGCTCGGCAAGCTCAAGCCCGGGGACATCCCCGCGCCGGTGCGTGATGCGGCCATCCGCAAGATGGCCGAGCTGTATTTCCCGCCCAACACCGTGATGATCACCGGCTACGGCTTCGACATGCTCTATGCCGGCCCCCGCGAGGCCGTACTGCATGCGGTGTTCCGCCAGAACATGGGCGCCACCCATTTCATCATCGGCCGCGATCACGCCGGCGTGGGCGATTACTACGGTGCCTTCGACGCCCAGACCATCTTCGACGAGGAGGTGCCGAACGGTGCGCTGGAAATCGAAATCTTCCGCGCCGACCATACGGCCTATTCGAAGAAGCTCGATCGGGTGGTGATGATGCGCGATGCGCCGGACCATACCAAGGAAGATTTCGTGCTGCTGTCGGGTACCAAGGTGCGCGAGATGCTCGGCCAGGGCGTGGCGCCGCCGCCGGAGTTCTCCCGCCCGGAGGTGGCCAAGATCCTGATGGACTACTACCAGAAAGCCTCGGCCTGAGGTCGCGGGTCGCACACGCAAGGGCGCAGCATGCTGCGCCCTTTCTTTGCGGTTCCCCGCGCCCTCAGCCCGCCAGATAATCGCCGAAGCGCTTGGAGTCGTCGGCGGCGTATTCGGCCACGCTCTTGTCGGCACCGGCGGCGTCGCGCAGGCGCTGCACGACCTCTGCCAGCCGCCGTGCCGGAATGGCGCAGGTCAGCTCGGTGTTCGGCATGCCGGTGCGAACCCGGCTCAACATGCAGCCGACGCTCACGGCCACTTCGTTCCGCTCTTTGGCCATGGGGATGATGTGGCACTGGGGCTTGCCCTGGAACGAAAGCTCCGGCACCGCGTCGCGGAGCATCATCGCCTGCTTGGCATTCACGCGCAGGAACACCACGTCCGGCTGCATCGGTGTCTCGGCCAGCGGGCCGTAGGTCACGTGGCTGGGTGCGCCGCTGACCGTCGGGATCTGGGGGAACATGTCCGGGGTCACCCAGCCCGCCTCCACCAGGGCGGCCACGTCCGCGTGGGTGGCGGCCTCGTCCAACGATTTAAAGCCATGGGTCAGGCTGCCGACACTGCAATTAGCATGGTCGCCCGCAGCAGTGCTGAACGTGCGCGCCTGCGCCTTCATCCAGAATACGCACCCGGCGGGCACGCGGCCGGTGCGGCCGTCGGCGGTCGGCGCCGGCTTCTGCGCCTGGAAGCTCTCGACGCCCTCGGGAGCGGCGTCGGTGAAGGTGATCGCCAGCGGCGGGCTCTGGAGATTCAGGAGCGCGGTGAGGTCCGCGCCCAAGGCCTGCAAATCGGGATCGGGCATGGCGAGATCCTCTGGGTGAATGTGTGCGGAGTATCCCCGTGAACTGTAGCACCGACAGTCCGAGACGCGTATGCTGACCTCTGACGCGAGATCCCCTGCGATGGCTCATTTTTTCGCAACCTTTCGACGGCTCCGGCGGTGGCATATCGCCGCACTCGCAGTGCTCCTTTCCCTGGCACTGCTGGGCGGGTGCGCCTCCCTGGGTTACTACGGCCAGTCGGTCAACGGCCAGGTCGAGGTGCTCAAGAGCCGGCGCAGCGTCCAGGCCGTGATCGACGATCCGGCCACCGATGAGCGGCTGCGCGCACGCCTGCGCCTGGCCCTGCGCATACGCGCCTTCGCCACCCATGAGCTGCACCTGCCGGACAACGACTCCTACCGCACCTATGCCGACCTCGGCCGCCCATACGTAGCCTGGAACGTGGTCGCCACCCCGGAGTTTTCCTTGGAACCGATGACCTGGTGCTTCCCGGTGGCGGGGTGCGTGGAGTACCGGGGTTACTTCGATCGCGCCGAGGCGGAGAAGTTTGCTGCGGGCCTTCGCCGCGACGGCTACGACGTGCTGGTCGGGCCGGTGCCGGCGTATTCCACCCTCGGGTGGTTCGACGATCCGCTGCTGAACACCATGATGTCGTGGCCCGAGCCGGAGCTGGCAGGGGTGATTTTCCACGAGCTCGCCCACCAGCGTCTGTACGTGTCCGACGACACCACGTTCAACGAGTCCTTTGCGGTGGCCGTGGAGCGAGAAGGCGTGCGCCGCTGGATGGCCGCGGAGTCGAGGGGCAAGGAGTACGAGGCGTTTCGTTCGCGCAAACGCCGCAACGCACAGTTCGTCGACCTGGCGATGCAGGTGCGCGGCGAATTGCGGGCCCTGTATGCCCGCGATCTGAATGCCAACGAGAAGCGCGCAGAGAAGCAGGCGCTGTTCAGCTGGATGCGGGAGGAGTACGCACGCCTCAAGGACGAGTGGGGCGGCTACGGCGGATACGACGCCTGGATGTCGCGGCCCCTCAACAACGCGCGCCTGGCCTCATTGGCCAGCTATCACGAGTACCTGCCGGCGTTTCGTACCCTGCTGGAATCCGGCGACCATGACCTGCGGCGCTTCTATGCCTCCGCGAAAGCCCTTGCGGCACTCCCGGCCCCGGAACGCCAAGCACGCCTGGCGGCACTGTTGCCGCCGGTGGTGGCCGACGCGGGATCCTGATCAGCCGCGCCGGGCGCTCGAGCGCAAGCGGGCGTATTGACCGCGGGCCCGACGCCCGGCGAGGTACTGGGGCACGATGGTCTCCAGCGCCGTCGGCTCGATGCCCAGATCCAGCAGGCCGTTGTGGTCGCACACGCTGTCCAGTGACAGTGAGGCGAGATTGTCCCGGGACATGGGCTTTCCGGGCACGAGTTCCAGCAGCCGTGCCTGCAGTCGCGAAAGGCCGGGTCCCAGTCCGATGACGCGGCGGCGCACGCCGATGGTGCGCGCCGTGTACTCCACCAATTCCATGAGCGAATAGCTGCGCGGTCCGCACAGCGGGTAGCGCTCACCGTCGCTGCGGCGGTCATCCAAGGCGGCGAGAAATGCGGCCACCACATCGCCCACGAATACAGGGGCAAAGCGGCTGTCGGGACTCGCCAGGGGAAACACCAGGGGCGTCAGTCGGAGCAGCCGGGCGAATCGGTTGAAGAAGCTGTCATCGGGGCCGAAGATCACCGACGGCTGGAAGCTTGTGACGCGCAGGCGTTCGGATGCGGCGGCGTGCACCCGGCGCTCCGCCTCGCCCTTGGTGCGCAGATAGTGGCTCGGCCCGCGCTCGGCATCGGCATGCAGGGCGCTCATGTGCAGCAGGCGGCCCGCGCCGGCTTCGCGGCAGGCCTTGATCACCTTCTCCGTCAGATCGACGTGGGCACGCCGAAATCCCATGCCGTCGTTGCCCTTCTCGTTGAGGATCCCCACCAGGTTGATCACGGCGTCGCAATCCTCGAAGCAACGCTTCAGGGCAATGGTGTTGTAGACGTCCACGTCGATCAGCTGGGCGCTGGGGAGCACCAGCAGTTCGCGGTGGCGTTCGCGCCTGCGGGTGAGTACCCGCACCACGCAGCCGCGCTCGACCAGCGCGGTCGCGAGATGCCGGCCCACGAAGCCGGTGCCGCCGAGAAGACAGATACGCGTATATCGCATGGAGGTCGCTTTTTGTCGGGATAAGTCCGCTAGGGCTGTGACTATACTAAGGGTCGCCGCTCTGGTGAAATACGACGCCAAGCCACCAGGAGTCTTTCCATGAGTCTGCGCTCCATCAATCCCGCCGACGGAAAAACGCTGAAGACCTTTCAGACCTGGTCCGCCGGACGGATCGAGGATGCGCTGCAGCGCAGCGCTCAGGCGAGCGCCCCCTGGGCGGTCGCGGGCTTCGACGAGCGTGCCGCGTTGCTGCGCAGCGCCGCCGAAGTTTTGCGCAATCGCCGCGACGAGCTCGCGCCGCTGATCACCCTGGAAATGGGCAAGCTCATTGCCGAGGCCCGCGCCGAGGTCGAGAAATGCGCCTGGGTCTGCGACTTCTATGCCGAGCACGGCGCGCGGTTCCTGGCCGACGAGGTGATTGCCACCGACGCCAGCCGCAGCCTGGTGGCCTACCAGCCCCTGGGTACGGTACTGGCGGTGATGCCGTGGAATTTTCCTTTCTGGCAGGTGTTCCGATTCGCCGCGCCCGCCCTGATGGCCGGAAACACCGCGTTGCTCAAGCACGCCTCGAATGTGCCCCAGTGCGCGCTCGCCATCGAAGAGGTGTTCCGGGACGCCGATTTTCCCGAGGGCGTGTTCCAGACGCTGCTGATCTCCGCCTCCCAGGTCGGCGGCGTGATCGACGACCCGCGGGTGCATGCCATCACCCTCACCGGCAGCGAGCCGGCCGGCCGCGCGGTGGCGGAGGCGGCCGGGCGTGCGTTGAAGAAGACGGTCCTGGAGCTGGGCGGCTCGGATCCCTTCATCGTGCTCGAAGATGCCGACCTCGAGCATGCGGTCCAGCAGGCGGTGGCATCGCGCTATCTCAACTGCGGTCAGAGCTGCATCGCCGCCAAGCGCTTCATACCTGTGACGGTGGTGGCCGACGAGTTCGTGCAGCGACTGCAAAGCGCGGTGGACGCGCTGCGTCCGGGAGATCCTTTGGCGGAAGGTACGGCGCTCGCGCCCATGGCCCGGCATGACTTGCGCGATGACCTGCACCAGCAGGTGCTGGATTCTCTTGCCGCTGGCGCCGAGGCGGTGACCGGTTGCCTGCCGGAGGACGGTCCCGGGGCCTACTACCAGGCGTCGATCCTGGATCGGGTGCGCCCCGGAATGCGCGCCTACGACGAGGAGCTGTTCGGGCCGGTGGCCATCGTCATCCGCGCGGAGGACGAAAACGAAGCGCTGTCCATCGCCAACGACGTCCGCTTCGGTCTGGGCGGCAGCGTCTGGACCCGGGACCGCGAGCGGGGCGAGCGGTTGGCGCGGCGGCTGCAGTGCGGTGCGGCGTTCGTCAACGGGATGGTGAAGAGCGATCCGCGGCTACCTTTCGGCGGCGTCAAGGCTTCGGGCTATGGGCGCGAACTCTCTCATCACGGTATCCGGGAGTTCGTGAACGCGAAGACCATTTGGATCGGTTAGGCCCTGTCACGCCCCGCGCGCAACGCCGGTCGGCGGACACTCCGGGAGGTCAACGGCAACGCATCGCGGCTGAGACCGCGCCTGTACAGCTGTGCGCTCACCGCTTGCCATATTGATCCCGTAACACGTTCTTCTGCACCTTCCCCATGCTGTTGCGGGGCAGGGCGTTGGCGAAGAACACCCGCTTGGGCACCTTGTAGCCGGCCAGGCGCTCCTTGAGGGCGGCGATCACCGCCGCCTCGTCGGGCGCCTGAGCGCCGGGGGGGCGCACCACGACGGCGCTGACCATTTCGCCGAAGTCCGCGTGGGGCAGGCCGATGACCGCCGATTCCACCACTCCGTCCAGATCGTCGATGGCGCTTTCGATCTCTTTCGGATAGACGTTGTAGCCGCCGGTGATGACCATGTCCTTGGCGCGGCCGACGATGGCGACATAGCCGTCATCGTCGGTGCGCGCGAGGTCGCCGGTGCGAAAGAAGCCCTCGGCGGTGAATTCCTCGGCGCTCTTCTCCGGCATGCGCCAGTAGCCCTGGAACACGTTCGGTCCCTCGACCAGGAGTTGGCCTACCTCGCCGGCGGCAAGCTCCCGGTCCTCGCCGTCCACGATGCGTGCGCTCACGCCGGGAAGGGGCGGACCGACGGTACCCGGCTTGCGCGCCCCATCCACGGGGTTGGAGCAGTTCATGCCGGTCTCGGTCATGCCGTAGCGCTCCAGGATGGTGTGGCCGGTGCGGTCGCGGAACTCCTCGAAGGTCTGCACCAACAGCGGCGCCGAGCCGGAAATGAACAGGCGCATGTGGGGGCAGTCGCCGCGGCCGAACGCCGGATCTGCGAGCAGGCGGGTATAGAAGGTGGGCACGCCCATCATGACCGTGGCCCGCGGCAGCAGGCGTCGCACCGTGGGGACGTCGAACTTGCGTAAAAACAGCATGTCGGTGCCATTCAGCAATACGCAATGGCAGGCGACGAACAGGCCGTGGATGTGAAACAGGGGCAGCGCATGCAGCAGCACATCCTGCGGTCCCCAGCGCCATGCCTGGTGCAAGGCCAGCGCGTTGGCCGCCAGGTTTCCATGGCTGATCATCGCGCCCTTGGGCCGGCCGGTGGTGCCCGAGGTGTAGAGAATCGCCGCGACATCGTCACGGGCGCAGACGACGGGGTCGAACTGCGGGGTCGTGGTGGCGCTGCCCTCGATCAAGGAGCCGCCGCCGTGTTCATCGAGGCTGAGCACCTGGCCGACACCGTGGTCTGCGGCAACCGCCTCCATGAGCGCCAGGCTCTCGGGGCGGCAGACCACCGCGCTCGGCTCGGAATTGCCGAGGAAATACTCGATCTCGCTGCGCGTATAGGCGGTGTTGAGGGGCAGGTAAATGAAGCCCGCGCGCAGGCAGGCCAGATACAGGAACAGCGCCTGGGGCGACTTGTCCACCTGCACGGCCACCCGATCGCCCTTGCGGATGCCGAGGTCCCCTAGAAACCGGGCAAGCCGGGCGCTCTCGCGCTCCAGATCGGCGTACGTGTAGACCTGGCCGGTGTCGGTCTCCAGGAAGCGCCGGGCGCGATCGGCCGGAAAGCGGGTCTCGAACAGTCGAAAAAGGTTTTCGTCCGCCACCATGGACCTCGGGAGGAAGGTGCCCTTGACAGGGCAAATGTTCGGTACCTAGACTTCCCGAAATCTATAATTATGAATTACAAATTACAACCGGGGCGGGGGTGTCGGGTGGTGCCGGAGCGGATTGAGCGCAGGGCCTTGTATCAGCAGGTGGCCGACCGGCTTCGCAAGCGCATCTACGACCAGGATTTGCGCCCGGGTGATCCCATCGACGAGAAGGAACTCTGCGCCGCCTTCGGCATCAGCCGCACACCGGTGCGGGAGGCCCTGAAGGTGCTCGCCAGCGAGAGCCTGGTGGATCTGATTCCCAACCGCGGCTGCCGGGTTCGGCACCTGGATCGCGGTGAGCTCAGCGACCTGTTTCCGGTGATGGCGGTGCTCGAGGGGCTGTGCGCCCGCGAGGCGGTGGAGCGCAGCGGTCCCGAGGACCTGTTGCGTCTGGAGGCGCTGCACGTCCAGTTGGAGCAGCTGGCCGCCGCCGGTGACGTGCACGGATATTACGATACCAATTTCCGGTTCCATCAGGCGGTGCAGGAGCTGTCGCGCAATCGTTGGCTGCAGCGTCAGGCTGCGGAGCTGCGCAAGATCCTGCGCCTGGCACGCCACCATCAGCTGACGGTGGCGGGACGGCTGCAGCAGTCGCTGGAGGAGCACCGACGGATGATGGACGGGTTTCGGCGCAGGGACGCCGAAGCTGTCGAACAGACCATGAAAGAGCACCTCATGGCGCAGATGCATGTTCTGGAGCGGCTCGAGGAAGAGTCATACCAGCCGGCGCCTGCGCCTACTTGACCACACCAAAACATCAGTACGAAGGAGGAGTTCTCATGCGTAAGCTATCCAAGAACATCGCCTATGCGGTCCTGGCCGCTGCGGTGACCCTGGGCGGTGCCGGCAGCGCCGGCGCCGCCGACAAGGTCCTGAAGGCCTCTCACCAGTGGCCCGGGGGCACGGGCGACATCCGCGATGAGATGGTGCAGATGATTGCCCGCGACGTGGAGAAGGCCGATGTGGGTCTGAAGATCCAGGTCTATCCGGGCAAGTCGCTGTACAAGCCCAAAGAGCAGTGGAACGCCATGACCAAGGGCCAGCTGGATATCACTGCTTTCCCCCTGGACTACGCGGGCGGCCGGCACCCGGAGTTCCATTTGACCCTGATGCCCGGGCTGGTCAAGAACCACGACCACGCCATGCGCCTGAACGATTCTGAGTTCATGGGCCAAATCAAAAAGATCATGGAGGATGCCGGCGTGATCGTTCTGGCCGACACTTGGCTGGCCGGCGGATTCGTCTCCAAGAAGCAGTGCGTGCTCGATCCTGAGGACGTGAAGGGGCAGCAGTTCCGTGCCGCCGGCGCAGCCTTCAATGAAATGATCGCCGGGGCCGGCGGTTCCATTGCCAGCATGCCCAGCTCCGAGATCTACTCTGCGTTGCAGACGGGCGTGCTCGACGGTGCCAACACCAGCTCCGCCAGCCTGGTCTCCTACCGCATCTACGAGCAGGTGAAGTGCCTGACCGAGCCCGGCGACAACGCCCTGTGGTTCATGTACGAGCCCATCCTGATGTCCAAGCAGTCCTTCGACAGCCTCACCAAGGAACAGCAGGAGGTGATCAAGAAGGCCGGCGACAAGGCCGAACAGTTCGCTTACGAGGGCGCGAAGGAAGTGGACAAGAAATTGCTCGAGGTCTACAAGAAGGCAGGCGTGGAAGTGGTCTCGATGAGCGGGGAGCAGTTCAAGGCCTGGCGCGAGATCGCCGATCGAACCTCATACAAGAACTTCCGCGAGAAGGTGGAAGGTGGCGCCGAGCTTTTGGACATGGCGCTGTCGGTCGAGTGATTCTCTTGTGACCATGCGGCGCCGGGAGCGATCCCGGCGCCGCTTTTTGCGTATCGGGAACATGGCCGCATTCATTCGCTTCGTAGGTTTTATCTCCCGGTTGTGCGGCATCGCCGCGGCCCTGATGGTTCTGATCTCCGTCCTGGTGGTCTGCCAGATGGTCTGGATGCGCTATGTCATGGAGGCCTCCTCCTACTGGCAGACCGAGTTCGTCACCTACCTGCTGATCGCCGCGACCTTCATCGGCAGTCCGTATGTGCTGCTCACCCGCGGTCATGTCAATGTCGATCTGGTGCCTCTGTACCTGGGACCCCGGGCCCGCCTGGCACTCGCGTACCTGGCCGCGATCGTGGCGCTGGCGTTCTGTCTGCTGGTCACCTGGTACAGCGCCGAGTTCTGGTACGAGGCCTGGGAAAACCGCTGGTTGTCGGAGACGGTATGGCGGGTGCGTATGTGGATTCCCTACGCCGCCATGCCGCTCGGCTTCGCGGTGATGTCCCTGCAGTACGTCGCAGACATTCTGGCCCTGGCCACCGGTCGGGACACGCCCTTCGGCATCAGCCCCGAACAGCGGGTGATGGGAGACTGACATGGATACCCTGACGGTCGGGCTCTTGGTCGCGGGCGTTCTGATCGTTCTGCTGCTCATGGGGATGCCCGTCGCCTTCGCCCTGGGTGCGGTCTCTGTGGTGTTCCTTCTGTGGTTCGACGGATTGGGCAGCATGTTGGTGCTTGCCGACACGCTGTTCGGCGGACTCGACGAGTTCGCTCTGCTCTCGATCCCGATGTTCATCCTCATGGGCGCGGCCATCGCCTCGTCTCGGGCGGGCGGCGATCTCTACGAGGCCCTGGAACGCTGGCTGTACAAAGTGCCGGGCGGTCTGCTGATCTCCAACCTCGGGGCCTGCTCCATCTTCGCCGCCCTGAGTGGCTCGTCGCCGGCCACCTGTGCGGCCATCGGCAAGATGGGCATCCCGGAGATGAAGAAGCGCGGCTACCCCGACGGGCTGGCCTGCGGCGCCATCGCCGCCGGTGGCACGCTCGGGATCCTCATCCCGCCGAGCATCACCATGATCGTCTACGGCATCGCCACGGAGGTTTCGATCGGTCGGCTGTTCATTGCCGGAATCATACCGGGGCTGATGTTGACCGCGCTGTTTATGGCCTGGTCTTTGTACTACGCCGGGAAAAAGGGCTTCCGCTTCAAGATCGGGGATCTGGGTTACACCTGGCGCCAGAAGTTCGAAATCCTTCCGCGGATTCTTCCGTTCCTGCTCATCATCGCGCTGGTGTTGTGGGCCCTGTACGGGGGCGTGGCGACGCCCTCCGAGGCGGCCGGCGTCGGCGCTCTGTTCGCCATTGTCCTGGTGGTCCTGATCTACAGGATGTGGAACCCGAAGGCGTGGTGGGAGATCCTGCGCTCGGCCACCCGCGAGTCGGTGATGATCATGCTGATCATCGGCACCTCGGCGCTGTTTAGCTATATGATGTCGTCGCTGTTCATCACCCAGTCGCTGGCTCAATGGATCGCCGGCCTCGATGTCAGCTCCTGGGTGCTCATGTTGTACGTGAATCTCTTTCTCCTGGTGGCGGGCCTGTTCCTGCCGCCGGTGGCGGTGATCCTGATGACCGCGCCCACCCTGGTCCCCATCGTTGTGGCGCAGGGTTTCGATCCCATCTGGTTCGGCGTCATGCTGACCATCAACATGGAGATCGGCCTGATCACCCCGCCGGTGGGCTTGAACCTGTACGTGATCAACGGCATCGCGCCGGACGTGAAGCTGCCGACCATCCTGTGGGGGGCGCTGCCGTTCATGCTGTGTATGGTCGTCGGTATCATCCTGTTGATGTTCTTCCCCGGTATCGCCACCTGGCTGCCCGACGCGCTCATGGGGATCGCAACGTGAAGCAGGGCTGGCTCGATCGTATGCTGGAGGCGGTCGCCGACCGCGGACGCGAGCTGCTCAAGCTCGAGCCTGGGTCCCGCACCGCCCAGGATCCCGCCGCGCTGTGCCGGCAGCTGCTGTCGGGGCGCGGCGAAGCCTCGGCCATGGCCCTGGCCCGGGCCCTTCTCCAGTTGTATGCAGGTTACGGAAACGAGGAACGCCTTGCCTTTTTCCGGATGCTGCTCACTGATTTCGGCCCCGACCTGGACGGCATGCAGGCGGCAATGGAGCAGTACAGCCGCACCCGCGACCAGCGGGATCTGGTGCGCCTGAACCAGGCGGTGGAGCCGCCGCGCCAGGAGCTGTTCCGTCGCCTGAACACGGCGCCCAACGGCACCGCCTCCCTGGTCGCCATGCGCGCGGACCTGCTCACCCTGCAGCGCGAGCATCCGGATCTGGGACCGGTGGATGCCGATTTCAAGCATCTGCTGTCGTCGTGGTTCAACCGCGGCTTTCTGCAGATGCGCGCCATCGACTGGCGCAGCCCGGCGCATGTTCTCGAGAAGCTGATCAACTACGAAGCGGTGCACGCCATCCAGGGGTGGGACGATCTGCACCGGCGCCTGATGGCGGACCGGCGTTGCTTCGCGTTCTTTCACCCGGCCATGCCCGACGAGCCGCTGATCTTCGTCGAGGTGGCCTTGGTGCAGGGCATATCCGACCGGGTGCAGCCGCTGCTCGACCCCGATGCTCCGACGTTGGATCCGGCCGATGCGGACACTGCGGTGTTCTACTCCATCAACAACACCCAGGCCGGTCTGCGCGGAATCTCCTTCGGCAACTTCCTCATCAAGCAGGTGGTGACGGAGCTGCGCAGCGAGCTGCCGGCACTGCGCCATTTCGCCACCCTGTCCCCGCTGCCCCGTTTCGCTTCGGCGCTGAAGGGCGCCTGGAGCGGCGAGGACAAGGGCCTGGGACGGGAGCGGCTGGCGGCGGTCCTTGCGCGGCATGGGGAGTCGCTGTGCGCGGCGACCGGCAGCGAGGATGCCGTGGAGGCGTTTCGCCGGCTTCTGGAAGAGGATCCCGACGGCCACGTCGACCTATTGAGCGAGCCGCTCACCGACGTGGCATTGGCCTACCTGCTCACGCCCCGCGCCGGCAACGGCCTGCTGGACCCTGTGGCCTGGTTTCATCTGGCCAATGGCGCGCGGTTGGAGCGCATCAATCCGTTCTCCGATCTCTCCGATCACGGCCGGCGGACTTCCTTCGGGGTCATGGTGAACTACCTGTACGTTCCCGAAGAGGTGGAGGCCAATCACGAACGCTTCCTGGGGGCGGGCGAAGTGGTGCTGTCCAAGGCGCTGCAGCGCCTGCGCCGACGCCTCGACGAGCAGCGGCCTCAGGCGCCGGAATGATCCCTCCGATCATGGACCAACGCCCCCAGCCGCGGACCGGGGGCGTCCGGCGGCCTGCGTCGACGGCCCCGGGGGCCCCGCCATGGACGCGCTGATCCTGCTGACCATGGGCGGGCTGGCGGGGGTGCTCGCCGGGCTGCTCGGAATCGGCGGCGGCATTGTCATCGTGCCGGTCCTGGCCATGGTGTTCGGTCACCAGGGCGTAGACCCTTCGGTGGTCATGCATGTGTCCATCGGCACCTCCCTCGCCACCATCGTGATCACCTCCCTGTCCTCGATCCGGGCGCATCAGCGCCACAACGCCATCGAGTGGCCGGTGTTCCGCCTGATCACGCCCGGGGTATTGCTCGGCGGGATGCTGGGGGCGCTGATCGCCACACTGTTGGCCGGCGAGACTCTGCGCATCGCCTTTGCGGTGTTCATGCTGCTGGTCGCCACCCAGATGGCCCTGGGCGGGGCCGCACCGGCGCACCGCACGCTGCCCGGCATCCCGGGCCTGATCACTGCGGGCGGATTGATCGGTACCGTGTCGAGTCTGATGGGCGTGGGCGGCGGCTCGATGTCGGTGCCGTTTCTGACCTGGTGCAATGTCCCCGTGCGCCGGGCGATCGCCACCTCCGCGGCCATCGGCCTGCCCATCGCCCTCAGCGGGTCGGCCAGCTATGTGGTCAGCGGTTGGCAAGCGGCGCATCTGCCGCCCTGGAGCGTCGGCTTCATCAATCTGCCGGCGTTCATTGGCATCGTGGTGGCCAGTACCTTATCCGCACCGTTCGGCGCGGCCCTGGCGCATCGCATTCCGCCGCTGCTGCTGAAGCGCCTGTTCGCGGTGTTTCTGCTGGTGCTCGGGGTGCGTCTGCTGTTGGCGTGAGGTGGTCGTCGTGATGAGCGCGCAGGTGTTTGCCCGGCCGGTCCCGTGCTGAAGTCGGCGCGTCAGGGCCGCATCCCTGGGGGCGCCTGAAGCAGGTTGCGCAGGGTGTCGCGGGCGGTTTGGTCGCTGGGGGCGCCGATGGCGCGGATGCGCCCGTCCACCAGCAGGGCGGGAAAGGTATTGAGGTTCAGTTGGGCCGCGATCTCGGCGCCGTCGGGTTCGCGGGTGGACAGGACGTGGAATTCGAGATCCAGCTCCCGGCAGGCGTTGCGCCAGACCCGCTCGGTCTCGGTGCAGGTGGCGCAGTGATCGGCCAGGATCAATTGCAGCTTCATAGGTTGCCCTCGCTTCGCCGGGAGCTCCCGGACAGTGGACGTTTCCTTGTCGATCGGGCATTGATAGCATGGCCGTTGACGGCGAGGTTTGACCGGGATCAACCCGCCACTTCGGCAGAGGAGAGGATTTGCATGGGCCTGGACAGCTCAGCGCTCGGTGAGCTCAAGCGGATCTATCTGTTCGATGCTCTGTCGGAGGCGCAGCTCGAGCGAGTGCTGCGGACGATGACCGCGGTGCACCTCGCGCCCAAGCAGGGCCTGTTCTCGTTCCAGCAGCCGGCCACACGCTTCTACCTGGTGCGCCGCGGCCAGATCAAGCTGTTCCGCGTGTCACCGGACGGCGACGAGAAGGTGATCGAGGTGGTCCATGCCGGGCGCAGCTTCGCCGAGGCCATTATGTTCATGGAGCGGCACATCTATCCGGTGAACGCCGAAGCCATCGAGCAGACCGAGCTTTACAGCTTCGACATGAATACGTTCATGGATCTGCTCAAGGAATCCCCGCAGACCTGCTTCCGGCTGCTGGCGTCCATGAGCCAGCGCCTCCACGGTCTGGTGGAGGAAATCAACAATCTCACGCTGCAGAATGCCACCTATCGGCTGGTGAACTATCTGCTCCAGCAGCTGCCCGAAGGCGCCGTGAGCGCCCCCGCCATCCACCTGGATACCCCCAAGAGTGTCATCGCCTCGCGCCTCTCCATCCAGCCCGAGACCCTCTCGCGCATTCTCTCCCGGCTGGCCAACCAGGGGTTGCTGTCGGTGAGTGGAAGCAATCTCACCTTGCACGACGTGCAGGGGCTGCGGGAGCTGCTTTAAGGGACCCTCAGCCCATGCGCGGTGAACAGCGCGAAGGTAAACAGCACCAGCGCGCCGGCCTGGTGCAGCGCGCCCAGGCTCACGGGCACAGCAAGCAGCAGCGTGGCGATCCCCAGCGCCACCTGGAGCACCACCATCGCCGCCATCAGGTTCAGACCGAGGCGCGCCCGGTCCGGGATGCGCCGCCGGCGGCCGACCCACCAGAACGCCACCACCGCCACGAACACTAGCTCGGCCAGGATGCGGTGGTTGAACTGCACCGCAGCGATGTTCTCGAACAGATTGATCCAGGCCGGCTCGAAGGTCCAATAGGCGGCAGGAAACCATTCGCCGCCCATGAGTGGGAAGGTGTTGTAGGCGAGCCCGGCCTTCAGCCCGGCCACAAAGCCCCCCGACAGCGCAGTGACGAACACGAACGTCGCGATGCCGAAGCCGGCGCGCCCCATGCCGGCTTCGCTGTTCTGCCGTTGGGGAAACAGCAGCCCCATGGCCACCCAGAGCATGTAGGCGTAGATCACCAGGGCGGCGCCCAAGTGCGCGGTCAGTCGGTACTGGCTCACGTGCGGGCGGTCCACCAAGCCGCTCATCACCATATACCACCCCAGCAGCCCCTGCAGGGCCCCGAGCACGAACATGGTCGCAAGCTTCGGGACCATGCGCCGGCTGAAATAGCCCCGCGCCCAGAAATAGAGGAACGGCACCAGGAACACCACGCCGATCAGCCGGCCGAGCAGCCGGTGTGCATATTCGAACCAGAAGATGGATTTGAACTCGGGCAGGGTCATGCCGATGTTCTTCTGCTGGTATTCGGGGAATTGGCGGTACTTGTCGAAGGTGGACGCCCACTGCTGCTCCGTCAGCGGCGGCACCACGCCCATGATCGGGTCCCAGTCGACGATCGAGAGCCCGGAGCCGGTGAGCCGGGTGACGCCGCCCAGGATGATCATGGCGAACACCAGTGCGCAGCAGGCGAGCAGCCATCCGGCCACCAGGCGCGGCCGCGCACTCTCGGCGTTGGCACCGCCGGCTGCCGCGATGGCCGGGTCCAGGGAAGGCGGAAGGGATTCGCTGAGACTCATTCCAATCTCCGTGGCGCCCCGCGCCCCGCCCGCTGCAGCAGCAGCAGCAAGGTGAGCAGCAGCACGGTCGCAATACCATTGTGGGCGACGGCCAGGGCGGCGGGCAGACCGCCGATGGCGCCCAGCCCCAGCAGGGCCTCGGTGGTCACCAGACCCAGCAACAGCAGTGCCCAGGGACGCGCCGCCGGCATCCGCCGCCACAGCACCACCGCCACTCCGCTCAGGTAGGCGGCCGCCAGCCATCCGCCGGCACGGTGCGCGCCATGGAGCGCCGCCTGGGCACCGCCGATCACGATGCCGGATGCGTCGGTGGCGAGGGGCCGCTCGAGGTCGGCGAAGGCCTCCAGGAGCGCCGCGGTAGAGCCGCCGGGACACTGCGGGGCAATGATACAGGCCCGGAGACCGAAATGCGCGCTGGTGGCGGCGCCGAAGACGATCGCAGCGACAACCAGCACGCCACCCAGGGCGATCCAAGACCTGGCCACGGGAACGCGGGTGTAGGCGGCCGCGAACGCCCGTGCGCGAAGACGGTACCAGAACAGCACGGCAGCCAGGGCGATGCCGCCCAGCAGGTTGGCGAGTACCACCGCGGGGACGTCCAGGGTGCCGGAGCGCAACCCGAGCAGCGCCAGGAACACTGTCAGTGCGAGGGCGAGCAGGGCCAGCGGCCGGTGGCGCTCGCCGCGGCGCCAGGTGGCGAGGGTGATCGCCAGCACCACCGCCCCCAGGGCGCTGGCGCTCAAGCGGTGCAGCGCCGTGGCCCAGCCCGGCGCGGCAGGGGCGGACAGGCGGCCATAGCATTCCGGCCATGGTGCGCAGCCGATGCCCGCCTGGCTCAGTCGGATGTAGGCGCTGACCACCAGGACCAGGGCAGTCAGCAGCAGGGCGAGGTCGAGCAGCCGAACGCGCAATGGGCCCATGGGGCCGGCGCACTCAGTCTTTCGGCCGCGCCAGGGCCACCTGGGCCTGGCCGCGGACCAGTACGGCCCGTTTCGGCGTGTATTTCCAATCCACCTGGTTGTGACCGTAGCGAAAACTCCACGCCCAGGCGCCCGGATAGTAGAGATGGCTTTCCCGGGTCCAGTACTGCTCGGCGAGCACCGTGGGGAACTGCGCGGACGCGATCGTCGGACCCGGTGCCGCCGCGTTCGGATCGTTCAGCGTGGCGATCTCCTTCTGATCCGGAAGCCGCCAGTCGTCGAAGCCGCACAGGGCCTCGGCATTCACCGCCGCCGCCAACCCGGCGGTGTCGCACCGCGACCCGATACAGGTGCCGCCGTCGATGACGCCAGGATCGCCCTTGTGGGCGAGCTCGTCGGTGTCGTGCCAGGTGTAGGTGTTGTCCCGGCCGTGCAGGCCGCCGGCGGGGTCTTTGATTTCCCATACCAGCCCCGTGTCGCGGTCGCGCACGCAGGTCCACGGCTCGCGGGCGAAGTCGCCGCTGCCGGAGTAGGGCGTGCCGTCGGCGTTCAGCCGTTGCAGGTTGCTGGCGGGGCTCGTCGATGCGGGCGGACCGCTTCCTGTGCTGCAGGCGGCCAAGGACAGTGCGATCAGCAACGGCGAAATCGTGCCAGCGAAATGTACGCCCATGATAGCCGGTCCTCCTTGCGATCGGTGCGAACCTGCCGCGTGTCGCAAGCGGATGCCGGTCGGCAGGTGTCCGTCACGTCACTACACCACGAGCCCCGGCGGGGCCATTTGACTTGGATCAAACCAACCGCGAAATCGCCATGCTATCACCTCACCTGACGCCTAGACGTCGGTCCGCACAACGATACGCGTCGTTGAAATGCGCTCCGTTCGGAGCACCTGCGACGCTGCCAAAGGAACCAGAGGAGGTCGCCATGTCAGAGCACGCATCCGCCGAAGCGGACACCACCGAGCGAGTCCCCGTGATGCAACGGGTCCTCGACAACCCGTTTCTGCTCCTGTTCCTGGGGGTGGTGATGCCCACGGTGTTCTACATCATCTGGGGCATCATGGAAATCGTCACGATCCCCATCGCGCCTTAGAACCTCTCGGGGAGACGACCATGAGCTCGATATTGCCACCCCATCGGCGGCTGTGGTGGAAGCAGCCGTTGGATCGCGTCGAAGGCACCTGGATTGCGCTCGCGCTGCTCTGGAGCCTGATCATGTTCGCGATGATGCCGTACTGGCACGTGTACGGAAAACAGAACCTCTCGAACGAAGCCTACCGGACCACCATCGCCGCCTTTGGACAGCAGGTCCAGGAAGGCATCGACAAGTACACCGTACGCACAGAGACCGATCAGCAGCTCCCGGTGATTCAACCGCCGCCCGGCAGTGACGTCTATCTCGCCGGTCGCCTGTGGCAATGGTGGCCGTTGCTGGAGCTGAAGAAGGGTGAGACCTACCGCCTGCACCTCTCCTCCATGGATTGGCAGCACGGCTTCTCGCTGCAGCCGCTGAATATCAATCTGCAGGTGATTCCCGGTTACGAATCCGTGGTGACCATCACTCCGGAGCAGACCGGGGAGTACACCATCGTCTGCAACGAATACTGCGGCATCGGCCACCACAGCATGCTCGGCAAGATCTACGTCGTGCAGTGAGGAGAGAACAATGATAACCAATGTTGTGGATGTTGAGAGTCAACTTCCTCGCGAGATCGCCCCGCGACGGTTTCGTGTCTGTGCGAAGTCCGGGCTGTATTTCGACGTCGCCGCCGAACGTCTGATGAAGGCGCACGCCGTCGCCGGCGTGGTGATGCTGCTGATCGGCGGCGTGCTGGCCCTGCTGGTGACTCTGACCCGCTGGCCCGCCGTGCACCTGCTGCCGGCCGATCAGTTCTACCAGGCCCTCACCGCCCACGGCGTCGACATGCTGATCTTCTGGATCATCTTCTTCGAGATCGCCGTGCTGTACTTCGCCTCTTCCACGCTGCTGCGAAGTCGACTGGCGACCCCGGGCTGGGCGTGGGCGGGCTTCGTGCTCATGATCGTCGGTGCGTTGTGGACCAATGCGGCCATCCTCAACGGCGATGCCTCGGTGATGATGACCTCCTACGTGCCCATGCCGGCCAACCCGAACTTCTATCTCGGTCTGATCCTGTTCGCCGTCGGTGCCCTGATCGGCACCTTCGTGTTTCTCGGAACACTGGTGATCGCCCGTGCCGAGCGCACCTACGAAGGCTCCATTCCCCTGGTCACCTTCGGCGCGCTCACCGCCGCGATCATCGCCATCTTCACCATCGCCTCCGGCGCGATCATCCTGATCCCCACATGGTTGTGGTCCCTCGGCTACATCAGCGACATCGACCCGCTGATGTATCGCATCATCTGGTGGGCGCTCGGCCATTCTTCGCAGCAGATCAACGTCGCCACCCACGTGTCGATCTGGTATCTGATCGCCGCCGTGGTGTTCGGCGCGCGGCCCATGTCGGAGAAGGTCAGCCGCGGTGCGTTTCTGCTCTACATCCTGTTTCTGCAGCTCGCCTCGGCACATCACATCCTGGTGGACCCGGGCGTGAGCTCGGAGTGGAAGATCTTCAACACCAGCTACGCCATGTACCTGGCGGTGCTGGCGTCCATGGTGCACGGACTGACGGTGCCCGGCTCCATCGAGGTGGCGCAGCGTGAGAAGGGCTTCAACCGCGGCCTGTTCGAGTGGATCCGCAAGGCCCCTTGGGGCAATCCGGTGTTCTCCGGCATGTTCCTGTCGCTGGTCGGCTTCGGCTTCCTGGGCGGGATCTCGGGTGTGGTGATGGGCACCGAGCAGATCAATATCATCATTCACAACACCATCTACGTCCCCGGGCACTTCCACGCCACCGTGGTGGTGGGTACGACGCTGGCATTCATGGCCATCACCTACTGGCTGGTGCCGGTGCTGTTTCGGCGTGAGCTGATCCTTCCGACCCTGGCCAAATGGCAGCCATACCTGTTCGGCCTCGGCATGTCGGTGTTCGCCCTGGTGATGATGGGGGCCGGCACCCTCGGCGTGTCGCGCCGGCACTGGGACATGGCGTTCACCGGCTCGGCGCTCGGCTACGAGTATCCCGGCAGCGCCTACGTGCTCATGGGGCTGGTGGGCATCAGCGGGGTAGTGGCGATCATCGGCGGAGTGGCATTCATCGTGATCGTCGTCGGCTCGCTGCTGTTCGGCAAGAAGACCGATGCGTCGCCGACCTACACCACCAAGGTGCCGCGCCTGGAGATGGCCCCGGCGCCGACCATGGATCATTCGAAGATCGGCATCCGCGGCTTCGTGGCCCCAGGGACCTTCGTCCTGGCGCTGATCTTCCTGACCATCTTCGTTGTCTACTACGCCATCAACTGGAAGTATCTGGCCTCGGTCTGGCCGATGGCGTAAGGGGCGGGCGGGGCGGCAGTCGTCGCCCCCGGGTTCACTGCGGTGAGGCGAGGACCATGAGCATCTCCCAGAGCATCTCCCTGCAGCAGTCGCGGCGCGCCGGACTGTGGCTGTGGGTGCGCCAACTCGGCAACGTGTGCAAGCTGCGCATCGGCTCGACCATCGCCTTCACCGCCCTGGCGGGCGTGGCCGTCACGCCCGGGGAACTGGCGCCCTGGCGGGTGGCGGTGCTGGGGCTCGCCGTGCTGCTGGCCTCGGCCTGTGCCGGCGGCATCAATCAATACGTCGAGGTGGAACTGGACCGGCGCATGGGACGCACGCGGCGTCGGCCATTCGTGACCGGCGCGCTGCGGCATCGGCCCGTGTGGCTGTTCGGCTTCTATGCCGTGCTGGCGGCCGCGGTGCTGGCGGCGGCCGTGGCCACCAACCTGCTGGCCGCCCTGTTCGTATTTCTGGGCGCGTTCTTCTACGCCGTGGTGTACACCGTGTGGCTGAAGCGGCGCACGTGGATGAACATCGTCATCGGCGGTCTGGCGGGCAGTTTCGCCGTGCTGGCCGGTGCCGCGGCGGTGGCGCCGCAGCTGGGGCCCCTGCCATGGGTATTCGCCGCCGTCCTGTTCCTCTGGACGCCGTCGCACTTCTGGAGCCTGGCCATCGCCATGCACCAGGATTACGTGGCGGCCCGGGTCCCCATGCTGCCGGTGGTGATCGGCGATCGGGCCGCCGCCTGGGTGATCCTGACCAACAGCGTGCTGCTGGTGGCGGTGTCGCTCATACCCCTGACCCTCGGCCTGGGTGCGGTCTACCTGGTCGGCGCCCTGGGGGGTGGCCTTTACCTGCTGTACACCAACCTGCGGCTGGTGCGGGCGCCTTCGAAGTCCGCGGCCATGATCGCCTTCCATGCCTCCCTGGTGCAGCTCACGCTGGTGCTGTCCGCCGCCATACTCGACGCCCAGCTGGTCGGCGGCGGGTGAACGGCCCCGCCATGCGGCCGCCGGGGGCGGTGGTGTTCTGGGCGTTGCTGGTGCTGGCGCCTGGGGCGCTCGCGGCCGACGCGCTGGAGCAACAGCGCGCCTATGCGCTCAGCCAGGCCGCGGTTGGAACCATTTTGGACGACCATGCCTTGATCGATCGCAGCGGCCGGTCGGTACGCCTGCGCGAGTTCCGCGGCCGCCCGCTGCTGATCAGCTTGGTGTACACGCGTTGCGCCGACATCTGCTCGGTGACCACCCGCCATCTGGCCGCGGCGGTGGCGGCGGCCCGCGACGCCCTGGGAGCCGACAGCTTCCAGGTGATCACCATCGGCTTCGATACCGACCACGATACGCCGCAGGCCATGGCCGGCTTCGCCCGACGCCAGGGGGTGGGGTTCGACGGCTGGAAGTTCCTCAGCAGCGACCGCGCCACCATGGAACGCCTGAGCGCGCAGCTCGGCTTCCACTACCGGCCCTCTCCCAAGGGATTCGATCATGTGCTGCAGGCGACGCTGGTGGACGGCGACGGGCGGGTGCAACGTCAGCTCTACGGCGAGCTGTTCCAGACGCCCCAGTTGGTGGAGCCCCTCAAGCAGCTGGTGCTCGGGGTGCGGCCCGAGGACGGCCTGATCACCGCCATCGGCAAACGGGTGCGGCTGTTCTGCACCACTTACGATCCGGCCTCCGGGCGCTACTACTTCGACTACTCGCTGTTCATCGGCATGGCCATCGGCGGGCTGATCATCGGCGCCACCGCCGTCTACCTGGTGCGGGAACTGCGCCGCCACGACTCCTCCCGAGCCGCTTGACCTGGGTCATGGCGCCGCCATGACAGATCCTTAGTCTTTTCCTCACCTATTGCCACGGCCGGACACCGCGGTGCTGAAGGCCATTCGAGAGACCGGCGCAAGTCTCGTGCGCAGGGCCGAAGGCGGCTTCACCGCCGTGTTCGGCGCTGACGCCAATCCCCTCTATCACTCCGGCGCCCTGACCATCTATTTCTTCTGGATCGTGCTGGTCAGCGGCATCTACGTCTTTGTGTTCTTCGAGACCAGCATCTTCGGTGCGTACGAATCGGTCGAATATCTCAGTCGCGAGCAGTGGTACCTGGGCGGCGTGATGCGCAGCCTGCATCGCTATGCATCGGATGCGGCGGTGATCACCCTGCTGGTCCATATGCTGCAGGAATTCCTGAAGGGCCGTTACCGCGGTGCGCGCTGGTTCTCCTGGTTCACCGGCGTGCCGCTGTTGTGGATGGTGTTTCCCCTGGGGATCACCGGCTACTGGCTGGTGTGGGACGAACTGGCGCAGTACATCGCCATCGCCAGCTCGGAGCTGCTGGACTGGCTGCCGATGTTCACCGATCCCATGGCGCGCAATTTCCTCACGCCCGAGAGCCTCAGCGACCGCTTCTTCACCCTGATGGCATTCCTGCACCTGATCGGCATTCCCATCTTTCTGGTGTTCGGCATCTGGTTCCATCTGCTGCGCATCAGCCGCCCGACGGTGAACCCGCCCCGGCGCCTGGCGCTCGGCAGTCTGGCGGCGCTGCTGGTGATGTCATTGCTCGCGCCGGCCCAGAGCCAGGCGCCGGCGGATCTCGCCCGGGTGCCGACCGAGCTGGCCTTCGACTGGTTCTACCTGCCGGTGTACCCGATCTACGAGCTCACCTCGGCGGGCACCACCTGGATGCTGCTGGTGGGTTCGAGCCTGCTGTTGTCGCTGCTGCCCTGGCTGCCCCGCCCCCGCGCACGGCCGGTCGCCGAGGTGGACCTTGGCAACTGCAACGGCTGCGGGCGCTGTTTCGTGGACTGCCCCTTCAGTGCGGTGACCATGCAGCCGCGCAGCGACGCCAAGAAGTATGAGCGCGAGGCGGTGGTGGATCCCAGCCTGTGCACCGCCTGCGGCATCTGCGCCGGCGCGTGCCCGTCGTCGACCCCGTTTCGCAGCGCCGAAGGCCTGGTATCCGGCATCGACATGCCGACCCTGACCATCCAGCAGTTGCGCTCCGCCATGGTCGAGCAATTGGACGGGGTGCGCGCGCCGGTGAAGCTGCTGGTCTATGGCTGCGACTGCGCCGCGGATGTGGGGCGGTTGGGGCTGCCCGGAGTGGTCGCCCAGAGCCTGCCCTGCATCGGCAATCTGCCGCCCGCCTTCATCGACTATGCCCTTCGCCGCGCCGGCGCCGATGGTGTGCTGCTCACCGGCTGCCGCCCGGGCGATTGCTTCTACCGCTTCGGCAATCGTTGGGTCGAGGAGCGCATGGACGGTACCCGCGAGCCGCACCTGCGCCGGTCCGTCGATCGCTCCCGGCTGCGGATCCACTGGGCCGCCGGTCACGAGACGCCGGCGCTGCGGGCGGCCGCCGCGGCGTTCATGGACGAGCTCAGCGCCGCGTCCCCAACGGAGCCGGATGACTCCGTGCAGGCGCCCCCGCGGGCGGTGGGCCATGAATAGGATGCTGCGCTACGCCGCGCAGGGTCTCGCCTTCGCCGCGTTCGCCGCGACGACCTGGTACTTGTCCGTGGAGCCGCGCTACTCACCCATTGCTCCTGGCGAGGCGTTGCTCAAGATCAGCTTCAGCCACCAGGGCCAACGATTGGGCGAATGCCGCCAGCGCAGCGCCGAGGAACTGGCCGATCTGGCGCCGAATATGCGCACGGCACTGGATTGCCCGCGGGAGCGCGCACCGATTTACCTGGAGGTGGAGTTGGACGACGCCCGTGTGTATCAGGCAATGCTGCAACCGACCGGCCTGTCCCGGGACGGCTCCGCCTATGTGTACGAACGCCTGCCGGTGCCCGCGGGTGTGCACCGGGTGGCGGCGCGGCTGCGGGACAGTGCCGATGGGCCGGATTTCGATTACAGCCGCGCCGCGGTGGTGCAGCTCGCCGCGGCCGAGGTGCTGGTGGTGGATTTCGACGCCAACCGCGGCGGGTTCCTGTTCAAGGGTGGGACGCCGGCCGTGGAGCCACGCCCGTGAGGCCGTACTACGCGCTGCCGATTCCCGAAGGGCCGGCCCGCCGCCAGGCCTGGGCGTGGCTGTGGCTCGGCTTGGTGGCCCTGGTGCTGTCCGGGCTGTTCGCGGTGCTGATCGTGCTCGCGCGCACGCCGCTGCTCCAGGACGTGGTGCCGTTCGCCGATTTCTTTCACACCGCCCTGGTGGTGCACGTGGACCTGTCGGTGCTGGTGTGGTTCCTGGCCTTTGCCGGGGTGTTCTGGAGCCTCAACGCCTCGCCGCGCTGCCTGGGCCTCGGCTGGGTCGCCCTGGCGCTGGCCGGCACCGGCACTCTGGTGATGAGCGCCGCGCCCTTCGTCGCCCCCGGCAATCCGCTGATGAGCAATTACGTCCCGGTGCTGGATCAGCCGCTGTTCCTGACCGGCCTGCTGGTGTTTGGTGCAGGCATCGCCCTGCTGGTGCTGCGGGTGCTGTTCTTCGTCCCCGCAGTGGGTCCGGGCATCAGCGGTGTCGGGGCGCTGCGCTTCGGGCTCAACACCGCGGTGGTGGCCGCGGGCTTCGCCCTGTTGGCGCTCGGCTGGTCCTATGCGGAGCTGTCGCCCGACCTCGAGGGTCAGGGTTACTACGAAGTGCTGTTCTGGGGCGGCGGCCACGTGCTGCAGTTCACCCATACCCACCTCATGCTGGTGGCGTGGCTGTGGCTGGCCAGCGCGTGCGGCGCGCGCCTGATCCTGGGACCGCGGGTGGTGGTGTTCCTGTTTGCCTGGGGGCTGCTGGCGGTGTTCGCAACGCCGGTGATTCAGCTGGCCACGGACGCCGGCTCTGCCGAGCACCGGCTGCTGTACACCTGGCAGATGGCATTCGGCGGCAGTCTGGCCTCGATCTTCATCGGTGCGGCCGTGCTGTTCGGGCTGGCCCGCGGCCGCGCCCCGGCGTCGGACCTGGGGCCCCAGCGCGCGGCCCTGATCGGTTCCGTGGTGTTGTTCGGCACCGGCGGCCTGATCGGCTTTCTGATCCAGGGCAGCAATGTCACCGTCCCGGCCCACTATCACGGCTGCATCGTCGGCATCACCCTGGCCTTCATGGGCACGACCTACCACCTGCTGCCGCGCTTCGGCTTCCAGCCGGTCGCCCGGCGTCTCGGGGTGTGGCAGGCATACGTTTACGGCGGCGGGCAGCTGCTGCACATCATCGGCCTCGCCTGGTCCGGTGGCTACGGCGTGCAGCGCAAAACCGCCGGCGCCGCCCAGGCCCTGGACAGCGTCGAGCGGGTGGTATCCATGGGCCTCATGGGCCTGGGCGGCCTGATCGCCATCGTCGGCGGGCTGCTGTTCCTGGTGGCCGTGTTCGCCGCCATCCACCGGGGGCGGAGGGCGGTGGGTTCCCTGGACGGTGGTTCTCTGCACGTCGGTCGTTAACGCGGAGGACGCAGAGGCGCAGAGATCGCGGAGAATGAGACTGGTGTCCGGTCCTGCGCCACCCGCGGCCGCCGCGGGGGCGTACGGCCCGGCGTCGCCTGCCCGGGCCTGTCGTGACCCACCGCGTCCGCGGCGCTCTGACGCTGCAGCTTCAAACCATTGCGTCTTTGCGCCGCGCCTCTGCGTCCCCCGCGTTACCAGCCTCCGCCCGACCGCCCGCTATTGATCCATATCAAATACATCTTATAGACCGCTCGCTAATCTGGCGCCGTGAGTACACCTTCCAGGGGACAGTCCAATGGCTGATCGATTCACCAAGTCTATGGCGCGAAACGTCTTTTACGGCGGCTCCGCGTTCTTCTTCCTGCTCTTCGTGGGCCTGACGTTCGACACCACCCGGGCGCTGCCGGAGCGGGACAACCGCCACAACATCACCGATCAGGTGGCCCACGGCAAGAAGCTGTGGGAGGACAACAACTGCATCGGCTGCCACACGCTCATGGGGGAGGGGGCCTATTTCGCCCCGGAGCTGGCCAACGTCTACGACCGCCGCGGCCCGGAGTTCATCAAGGTGTGGATGAAGGTCCAGCCCACGGGGGCCCCCGGGCGCCGGCAGATGCCGCAGTTCCATCTCAGCGACGAGGACCTGGAGGCCTTGGTGGCGTTCCTGAAGTGGACCTCCGAGGTGGATGACGGCGACTGGCCGCCGAACATCGAAGGCTAAAAAAGTAAACGGAGAACCGTCATGCAATACAAATCACAACTGGTCGCCAAGCCCTACTTCGTCGCGGCGATCGGGCTGTTCATCGGCCAGATCGTGTTCGGCCTGATCCTGGGGCTGCAGTACGTGATCGGAGACTTTCTGTTTCCCGAGATCCCCTTCAACGTGGCCCGCATGGTCCACACCAATCTGTTGATCGTCTGGCTGCTGTTCGGGTTCATGGGGGCCACCTACTACATGGTGCCGGAGGAGTCGGAAACCGAGTTGCACAGCCCCAAGCTCGCCATCGTCCTGTTCTGGACCTTCCTGACGGCAGGCGTGCTGACCATCATCGGCTACCTGAGCGTGCCCTACGCGACCCTGGCCGAGATGACCGGCAACGAGCTGCTGCCGACCATGGGCCGTGAGTTTCTTGAACAGCCGACCATCACCAAGATCGGCATCGTCATCGTCGCCCTGGGCTTTCTCTACAACGTCACCATGACAGTGCTCAAGGGCCGCAAGACCGTGGTCAGCTCGGTGCTGCTGCTCGGTCTCTGGGGCCTGGCGTTGTTCTTCCTGTTCTCGTTCTACAACCCCGAGAATCTGGTGCTGGACAAGATCTTCTGGTGGTGGGTGGTGCACCTGTGGGTCGAAGGCGTGTGGGAGCTCATCATGGGCGCCATCCTGGCCTTCATCCTGATCAAGGTCACCGGCGTGGACCGGGAGGTGATCGAGAAGTGGCTGTACGTGATCATCGCCATGACCCTGGTCACCGGCGTCATCGGTACCGGTCACCACTACTACTGGATCGGTGCGCCGGAGTACTGGCAGTGGCTCGGCTCGGTGTTCTCGGCGCTGGAGCCCATTCCGTTCTTCATGATGGTGATCTTCGCCTTCAGCATGGTGAACCGCCGTCGTCGCCAGCACCCCAACAAGGCCGCCACCCTGTGGGCCCTGGGCACCGCCGTGACCGCGTTCCTCGGCGCGGGTGTGTGGGGCTTCATGCACACCCTGGCTCCGGTGAACTACTACACCCACGGCAGCCAGCTGACCGCCGCCCACGGCCACCTGGCCTTTTACGGTGCCTACGCCATGATCGTGCTGGCCATCATCTCCTATGCCATGCCCATGCTGCGCGGTCGTGCCGCGGCCAACAGCGCCCGGGCGCAGGCGGTGGAGATCTGGGCCTTCTGGCTCATGACCGTGTCCATGGTGCTGATCACGCTGTTCCTCACCGGTGCCGGCATTCTGCAGATCTGGCTGCAGCGCATCTCCGACACGCCCATGTCGTTCATGGTGGTGCAGGACAAGATCGCGCTGTTCTACTGGATGCGGTTCATCGCCGGTCTGGGCTTCGCCACCGGGCTGGTGTTGTACGTGGTGTCGTTCTTCGTGCCCGGCGAGGCGCGCGCGACGGTGCCCGCAAAGGCGGCCGCCACCACCGGCGGCTGAGGCCGAACGGCCGGGTCCCGTACGGGACCCGGCCCCCCGCCCTCGGGTTCATCATGAATACTGCAGAGCTGCAAATCGAGCGACCGGCCGAGGCCATCGAGTCGGGGCGCTATCCACCCGGCGACCTCGCCGTGTGGTTCTTCATCTTCGCCGAGCTGCTCGCCTTCGGTGTGCTGTTCCTCGGCTACGCCTTCGCCCGCAGTGCCCAGGTGGAGCTGTTCAACGCCGGGCAGGAGACCCTCAACACCACCGCCGGGACGATCAACACCATTGCCCTGATCAGCGGCAGCTACTTCGTGGTGCGTGCCCTCGGCGCGCTGCGCGGCGGCAGCACCGTGGCGTGCACCCGATGGCTGGCCGCCGCCATCGCCGGCGGCGCAGTGTTCGTGGTGGTGAAGCTGGTGGAATTCGGCGAGAAGTTCGGCGCCGGGATCTCGCTCAGCACCGACACGTTCTACATGTTCTACCTGCTGCTCACGGGCTTTCATTTCATGCACGTGCTGCTCGGCATGGTGGTGCTCGGCGCCGTGCTGCTCAATGCGCGGCGGGGACGCTACAGCGCCTCCGAGCACGCCGGAGTCGAGACCGCCGGTGCCTTCTGGCACATGATCGATCTGGTCTGGATCGTCCTGTTCCCCCTCGTCTACCTGATGCGGTGAGGTGCGCCCATGGCGACGCTCGTGCACGATCTTCGCAAGCAACGCCGCACCGCCACGGCGGTGTGGCTCGCGCTGCTCGCCCTGAGCGTTGCGTTGGCCGCGCTGGGAGGGATAGGCCTGCGGGGAACGGCATTCACCGCCCTGCTGCTGATCACGACGTTCGTCAAGGGGCAGCTGATCGCCGACCATTTCATGGGACTGCGACGGGTGCGGCTGCTGTGGCGGGGCATTCTGTTCGGCTATCTGCTGGTGATCGTCACCGGAATCGGCATCGCCTACCGGCTGGCGCTCGTTTGAGGAGAGCGCACATGACTGAAACGGCACGCAGGCAGCAACCCGGGCTCGAGCCCGACGTTCCCTTCTACAGTCCCTCGGGCAGCGAGGTGCAGCTGTTCGAGCATGCCTGGCGCAATCAGCTGCCGCTGCTGATCAAGGGCCCTACGGGCTGCGGCAAGACCCGGTTCGTGTCCCACATGGCGGCGCGCCTGGGACTGCCCCTGTATACCGTGGCCTGCCATGACGATCTCACTGCCGCAGACCTGGTGGGGCGGCACCTGATCGGCGAGGGCTCCACCTACTGGGTGGACGGGCCGCTGACCCGCGCGGTGCGCGAAGGCGGGATCTGCTACCTGGACGAGGTGGTGGAGGCGCGCAAGGACACCACGGTGGTGCTGCACCCGCTGTCCGACGACCGCCGCATCCTGCCCATCGAGCGCACCGGCGAGGAGCTCAAGGCGCCGCCCGGCTTCATGCTGGTGGTGTCGTACAACCCGGGCTATCAGAATCTGCTCAAGGGCATGAAGCCGAGCACCCGCCAGCGGTTCGTCTCCCTGCGCTTCGACTATCCCGGTGCCGTCGCAGAGCGCGACATCGTGCTGCGCGAGACCGGCATCGACACGCATAACGCCGAGCGCCTGGTCTCCCTGGCCGAGGCCCTGCGCGGGCTCAAGGACCACGACCTGGAGGAGGCCGCCTCGACCCGCCTGCTGATCTACACCGCCACCCTGATGCGCGACGGCTTTGCGCCGGTGGAGGCCTGCCGGGCCGCGTTGGTGGAACCACTCAGTGATGATGAAGAGACCGTCGCCGCCCTGATGGAGGTGGTGTATGCGACCTTCGGCCAATGACGGTCCGATCGCCGCCGCGGCCCTGGTCCCGCCCGGCCGGGACCTGGCGGTGGCGGCCGAGGCGCTCTACCTGTTGAACCTGTTGTTCCTGCCGGTGATCGCCTTCGCTTTGCTGGTGTGGCTGCACCGGCGTTACATGAGTTCGGCGCCGCCGCTGGCCGCCTGCCATCTGGGTCAGACCCTGTGCGCCAGCATCTTTGCCGGCATCATTCTGGTCGGCATCAACGGCATCCTGTTTCTCGTGGGGCAGCCCGACAACCCGTTCACCTGGGTGGTGGTGCTGCTGTACTTCACCATCGGCCACAGCACGTTGCTGGTGCTGGGCGGGGTCGGGCTGGCCCGCGCCATTGCCGGCAAGTGTTTTCGCTATCCCCTGGTGGGGCGACGCTGCCGTTGCGGCTGAGGCGCCATGAACGCACCCCACGCGCTGCCGAAGTTTCCCGTCGCGGTGGAGATCGCCCGGGGTCCCATGCAGCGGCTGCAACGCCGCCGCCGCTTCCTGCAGGCGGGCTTCTTCGCATTGTTCGTGTTGGCGCCGCCCCTGGATCTGTTCCGCCTCGATCTCACCCTCGGGCACTTCATCCTGTTCGGACAGGACTGGACCCTGGGTCTGGACGCCTGGATGGCCGGGCAGGCCAGTGCCGGCGAGGCGGCACGCAACCTGGTGCTGCGGGGGCTGCTCCCCATCGTCGCCGTGGTCGGCGCGTTCGCCTGGACCGCGTGGAGGTACGGCCGCCTGTACTGTGGCTGGCTGTGCCCGCACTTCTCCGTGGTGGAGACCATCAACGCCATCCTGCGCCGGGCCTGGGGTCGCCCCACGCTCTGGGAGCGCAAACCGCTCCCGACGCAGCGTCCCGATGGACGGCGGGTGCCGCCCAGACCGATGTACTGGCTGCTGTTCGGCACTGCGGTGGCGGGGTTTGCCTTTCTGTGGGCGCTGGTGCTGCTCACCTACCTGCTGCCGCCGGCCGACGTCTACACCAACCTGGCGACGGGGGCCCTGACGCGCGCGCAAACGATCTTTCTCGGCGCCGCGACCACGGCGTTCGTCATCGAGTTCGCCTTCGCGCGTCACCTGTTCTGCCGGTTCGGTTGCGCGCTCGGTGTGTTCCAAAGCTTCGTCTGGATGGCCAACAAACGTGCCATGGTGGTGGGCTTCGACCATGCCCGGGCCATCGACTGCCGCACCTGCGCGGCGCAGTGCGAACACGCCTGTCCCATGCGCCTCAAGCCCCGGGACATCAAGCGCCACATGTTCAACTGCACCGAGTGCGGCCAGTGTCTGCAGGCCTGCGAGCAGGTGCAGGCGGGCGGACCGGCCAACCCCGGTAAGCTGCAGGCGCCGCTGCTGCAGTGGGTGCGCGGGGCGGCGGCGCTCGGCGAGGCGGAACGGGGTTCGCGACCTGGAAAGTTGCGAGTGGCGAGGGGCTAGTCGCTAGGAAAACCCAAACGCATCGGCGCAGCTCGCTTGGATCTGTTCCTCGCTACTCGCCACGAGCCCCTCGCCACTCGTCCCGAAAGCACCGTCGCACGCAGAGGTCGAAAAGATGGAAGAATGGGTCGGTAAAGTCTGGCATCGGGTGATCACCCGCAGCGCCAACCCGCGGTTCCCGCAGGCGGCGGTGACCCTGGAGCAGGTGCGGCGCACGGCCGGCATCGTGTTCCGCGCCCTGGGAGGCGATCCCGGTCTGCGCCTGGAGGCGGCCGCCCCGACGACCCACGGCGCGCGGCGCAGCTGGCTGGAGCGGGTCGCCGGAGACAACCGCAAAGTGGAGCTCGCCTGGCGCGACGGCCGCTCCCTGTACCTGCCGGCGTGCATCGATGTCTTCCCTGAGCGGCAGCTCAACCATGCGCTGTACCTGTGGCTGGCGGCGCTCACCGCCGAGGGCGCCGGCGGCGGCGACTGGTTCACCCGAAACCAATGGCTGGTGCGCCGGGTGCTGGCCCGCTTCCCCGGCTTTCGGAGACGCTACGAACGCCTGGTGGACGCCCATCTCGCGCTGCGCCCGGCCCCGGACGGTCTGTCTCCCGCCGAGGCCGCCCGCGAGCGCGCCATCCGGGCGGCGCTGCGCCACCCCGGGTCCGTGGCCGCCCTCCCGGCGGGCCGCCGCGCGCCCCAGCCGGTGCACCTGTGGCTGCATCCGGCGCCGCCTATGAGCGCCCTGACGCCTGCGCCGGCGGTGGACGCCGGCGAGGAGGCGCCGGCCGAGGGCAGCGCACACACCCCCGAGGATCAGCGCCGGCGCAAGGCCGAGCGGGTGGACATGCCCGATGGCGATCGCGGCATCGTGCTCGACCGCTTCGAGAACATCTTTTCCTGGGCCGAGTACGTGAAGGTGGATCGCAGCACGGACGAGAACGAGGATATGGAGGCGGCGGAGCAGGCCGCCGAGGATCTGGATGCGCTCAGCGTCGCCCGTGACACCAAGACGGCCGCCAAGCGCATCCGCTTCGATCTCGACCTGCCGGCGGAGGCCAGCGACGACCTGTCGGTGGGCGAGGGCATCCTGCTGCCGGAATGGGATTACCGCCGCGCAGCGCTGCGGCCGGCCTGCTGCCGCATCCAGCCGATGACGGCCCGGGACGCCGCCCCAGCCGAGTTGCCAGAAGGGCTGCGTCCCCTGGCCCGGCGCCTGCGGGCCCAGTTCGAGTCCCTGTTGCCCGCGCGGATCTGGCACCGTGGCCAGCCCGAGGGCGGTGAGGTGGACCTGGATGCCTACCTGCACCACGCGGTGCAACGGCGCCGAGGTGCCGCGGCCGCGGAGCAGGGTCTGTACCGGGATTTTCGCGGCGGAGTGCGCGACCTCTCCTGTCTGCTGCTGGCGGACCTGTCCCTGTCCACCGACGCCTGGGTGAGCGATCACGCTCGGGTCATCGACGTGATTCGCGATTCGCTGTTTCTGTTCAGCGAGGCCCTGGCGGCGACCGGTGACCGCTTTGCCCTGTACGGCTTCTCGTCGCGCAAGCGCGATCACGTGCGCGTGCACACCTTGAAGGAATTCGGCGAGCGCTACGGCGCCGAGGTGCGCGGGCGCATCCAGGCGATCCGCCCAGGCTTCTATACCCGCATGGGCGCCGCGATCCGCTACGCCGCCGCGCGGCTTGCCGAGCAGCCCGCCCGCCAGCAGATCCTGCTGCTGCTCACCGACGGCAAGCCCAATGACCTGGACCAGTACGAGGGGCGCTACGGGATCGAGGACACCCGCATGGCGGTGCAGGAGGCGCGCCGTCGAGGGCTGCAGCCCTTCTGCGTCACCATCGACGCGCGTGCCGGGGACTATCTGCCCCACCTGTTCGGCGCCGACGGCTTCGTGGTGATCCGCAGGCCCATGGACCTGCCTCGGGAGCTTCCGCTGCTCTATGCCCGGTTGACCGGTTAGCGCGCCGTGCCGCCAGCCCGTGACCCGGGTACTGGAGTGCCCTGGCGGGGGTTGCTACCCTACGATCATCTGCACGCCTATGAATGGGTGGCTCATGGGTACGGTCGCGCATGCGCGACGGTGCCGATGGCGTTGCCGTTCGCCCTCAGCCCCTTGTCGCTCGGCAGCGGGAGGACCGCACCATGGACCGGTCTGAAGACTCCCGGGACGGCCCGGGGCCACCGCGACCACAGGCGGTCGTCTCAACCGCCCCCCCGAACCCGGAGCCCGCCGGCCCGCCGCGCCCGCAGGCCTTGGATCGTTTGCAGTGCCTGGCGGAGAGCGTCTCCGAGGTCTTCTGGCTGTACGACACGGCAACCCGGCGCTACGAATACATCAGTCCCGCCTGTGAGCGCGTGTTCGGCCTGTCGCCCAGCGCCCTCTACAACGATCCGGCGCGCCATCGGGCGTTGGTGCACCCCGCCGACCGCGCCCGCGTGGCTCAAGCCCGCGAACAGGCGGCACGGCGGGCGCAGGAGCTGCAGTACCGCATCCGGCGCCCCGATGGAACCGAGCGCTGGATTCGCGCACGCATGTACCCGCAACGGCATCGGGACGGGGCAGCGGTCGCCGGGGTCTCCGCCGACGTTACCGAGCGGGTGGAGGCCGCGCGCGCCCTGAAGCAGGCCCAGCTCGAGCTGGAGGATCGGGTCGCGCAGCGCACCCGCGAGCTGGAGGCGACCAATCGCAGCCTGCAGCGCCAGATCGCCCAGCGGCGGCGCAGTGAGGCGGGACTGCGCGAAAGCGAGGAGCGCCTGCGCCTGCTCATCGAAGGGGTGCGCGACGCCGCGATCTTCGTCCTCGACGTGGAGGGGCGGGTGGCGAGCTGGAATGCGGGCGCCGAACGGGTGATCGGCTATCGTCGCGAGGAGATCGTCGGGCGCCACTTCTCGGTGTTCTATCTGCCGGAGGATCAGGCTCGTGGGCTTCCCGAGCAGATGCTCAGGCGCGCCCTCGAGCACGGCTCGGCGGAGCAGGATGGTGTGCGGGTGCGTGCCGACGGTTCCACTTTCCGAGGCGAGGCACTGGTGACGACCCTGCACGACGAAGGCGGACGCCTGAGCGGGTTCGCGAATGTGACGCGCGACCGCACCGAGCGCTGGCAGGCCGAGCAGGCCCTGCGCACCAGCGAAGCGCGCTACCGCACAATCGTCGAAGCGACCCAGGAGGGCGTGTGCATCATCGGCGGCGACGCGCGGGTCGCCTACGTGAACCGGCGCATGGCGCAGATGGTCGGCTTTTCACCGGAAGAGGTGACCGGCCGGCTGATGCACGACTTCATCGACCCCCAGCTCTGGGAGGAAGCCGGTAGCCGTCTCGCCCGGCAACAGGCCGGCCATGCCGAGCGCTTCGACTTCCGAGTCGCCCATCGGGACGGCCACCAGCTGTGGGTGCATGTGTCGGCCAACCCGCTGTGGGACGAGGACGGGGCATTCGCCGGCGCCCTGTGCCTGATCAGCGATATCGGCGAGCGCGTGCATGCGGAACAGGCCCTGCGCCGCAGCCGCTGGCAGCTGGCGGAAGCCCAGCGCATGGCGCACCTGGGCAGCTGGGAGTGGGACGCCACCAGCGACCGGCTGTGGTGGTCCGAAGAACTCTGTCGCTTGTATGGGCGCGACCCCGGCGCACCGCCCTGCAATCTGGCGCAGTTTCTCTCCTACGTCCAACCGGAGCAGCGCGAGCGGGTCCGCGATGCGATGGAGGGGGCGCTGCGTACCGGCACGTCGTTTCACCTGCACCACCGCATCGTCGGCGCCGACGGTGCGGTGCGAGTGCTGCAGAGCCGAGGCGAATTGCTCGCCGATGGCGACGCGGGCGGCGCGCGCCTGCTGGGCGTGTGCATGGACGTGACCGAACAGCGCCAAGCCCAGGAGCGGCTGGTCACCACCAGCGCGCTGCTACGGGAGATGTCCCGCCGCCTGCAGCTGGCCCAGGAACAGGAACGTAGGCACATCGCCCGCGAGCTGCACGATGAAATCGGTCAGACGCTGACTGCCGTGAAGCTCGGTCTGCAGAGCCTGGCGGCGCCGAGCGACATGTCGGCCTCGGCCGCGCTGGTGCGGGAGAACATCGCCAACGTGGATCGGGTGCTCGGGCAGGTGCGGGACCTGTCGCTGAACCTGCGTCCCGCGATGCTCGACGATCTCGGGTTGGCGGCGGCCCTGCGCTGGTATGTGGACCGTCAGTCCCGCGCCGCGGCGTTGCAGGCCGATATCCGCTGCGACGCACCGGCCCGGGACCTCTCCGGGACGGTCGCCACCGCCTGCTTCCGGGTCGTGCAGGAGGCGGTGACCAATGTCGTGCGCCATGCCGGCGCGCGGCGGCTGTGGCTGCGCCTGGAGCAGGGTGCCGATACCCTCACTGTGCGGGTGCGTGATGACGGGACCGGATTCGATGCCCAGGCGGCCCTGGATGCTGCGGGGCAGGGGGCGAGTTTCGGGCTGCTCAGCATGCGTGAGCGGGCCGAGCTGGCCGGAGGTCGGCTGGACATCCTTTCCCGCCCGGGAGAGGGTACGGAGCTGGTGGTGCGCTTTCCTGTGAACTACGGAGACGAAGGCGATGAATAAGCAGGTGGGCGCCGACGCGCGCGGTATCCGGGTGCTGCTGGCCGATGACCACACCCTGGTGCGCAGCGGCATCCGCAAGCTGATCGAGACCCTGCCCCAGGTGGAGGTGGTGGGCGAGGCGGGCGACGGCGCAGGCGTGGTGTCCATGGCGCGGGAGACGCTGGCGAACCTGGTGCTGATGGACATCGCCATGCCGGGATTGAACGGTCTCGACGCCACCCGGCAAGTGGTGCGCGAGCTGCCGGGGGTCCGGGTAATTATTCTGTCCATGTACACCGACGAGGAATACGTCGCCCAGGCCTTGCGTGCCGGGGCGCGCGGTTATCTGCTCAAGGACGCGGCCACCGCGGAGCTGGAGCTGGCCCTGTCCGCGGTCGCTCGTGGGGATACATTCCTGAGCCCCGCCATTTCCCGTCAGGTGATCGGCGAGTACCTGCGCCGTGTCAATGACCAGGACGGGCCCCCCGATCTGCTCACGCCCCGGCAGCGGGAGGTGCTGCAGTTGCTTGCCGAGGGGCACCCCACCAAGCAGATCGCGTATCGCCTCGGCGTGAGCGTCAAAACCGTGGAGACCCATCGCAGCCAGATCATGGATCGCCTCGGCATCCGCGAATTGGCCGGTCTGGTGCGCTACGCCGTGCGCCACGGGTTGGTCTCGCCGCAGGCGTAATGCCACGGCGGGCGCCATCAGCACCGGGCGACTGTCTCCATCCGCCCGCCGATCTCCACGCCCAATCACCCGCCTGACCTGGACCGCGTCTAAGGGATTTTACCGCGGCCCACCGGGGCAAACCCCGGTGTCGGCGCCGCGCCGTGGCGGCTAGGGTGAAACTTGAGGTGCTTGCGGTTGGCGGCCGCGGGGCACCCGGGGCTGGCGTCACCGGCCGGTTCGGGCATGACACGGTTTCTCACCGCAGACCACAGCAGCGGCTCCGGCCGATCGCGGGGTGAACGTCACCAGGTGCGGAGACCATGTCCGATCATGTGCGCGTGCAGACTCCAACCCATACCCGTCGCTGGTGAACGCGCCGGCGCCAGGGGCATTGCGCGGTCCCTCCCCCGCGCCGGATCCGTATTCAGGGGTCCGTTCCGGACGCTCGACCTGCCAGTCCGATGAGTGATTCTGCATTGCCGCTCAACGTCCTGCTGGTGGAAGACTCGCAGTCCGACGCCGAGCTCAACCTCGCACCCCTGGAGCGCGACGGCTGGCGGATCGACTGGCGGCGCGTGGAGACCCCTCAGGCGTTCCGCCGTGACCTGGCGGAGTTCGCCCCCGACGTGGTCCTGTCCGCGCACACCCTGCCGAGCTTCACCTCCCTCGAGGCCGTGCAGATCCTGCGTCTCACCGATGCCGACACACCGTTCATCCTGGTGGCCAGCACCATGGGGGAGGAATCGGCCGCGGCGCTGATGCGGGCGGGCGCCAGCGATTATGTACTCAAGAGTCATCGCCAGCGCCTGGCGCCTGCGGTGCGCCGCTCCCTGCACGACGCCCAAGCCCGGCGCGAACGCCGCCAGGCGGCTCGGGCACTGCGCCGCAGCGAGGCCCGCTACCGGTCTCTGGCGCAGGCCTCGGCGCAGATCGTGTGGTGGACCGACGCCCAAGGGCGTATGCGCGAGCGACAGCCCATCTGGAGCGATGCCACCGGCCAGAGCGGGGCCCGTGCCCGGGGGCTGGGCTGGTTGCGCGCGCTGCATCCGGACGATATCGAGGCGGTTGCCGCGACCTGGCAGCAGGCGCTTGCCGACGGCAGCCTGTATCGCAGCGAACACCGGCTGCGCATGGGCGACGGGAACTATCGTTGGATCGACGTGCGCGCTGCGCCGGTGCGCGATGACAACGGCGACATCGTCGAGTGGATCGCCGCCGGCAACGACATCACGCAAGCCAAGGAACGGGAACACGCCCTGCAGGCCAGCGAGGCCCGCTACCGCGCGCTGTTCGAGTCGGCATTGGACGGCATCCTGGTAATGCGCGACGGGCGTATCGTGGACTGCAATCCACGGGCCCTGACGATCTTCGCCTGCACCCGGGGCGAACTCCTCGGCCAGACCCTGCTGTCGTTGTCGGCGCCCGTTCAGCCCAACGGCAACACCGCGCCGAGCCTGCTCGAGCGCTGTAACCGTGCATTGGCGGCCGGCTGCGAGCAGGACTTCGAGTGGCGGTGTTTGCGACCGGATGGCGGCGAGGTGGACACCGAAGTGCGTATGAACCCGGTGGACCTGGGACGCGGCAGCTACTCGCAGGCCATCGTCCGCGATATCGGCCGGCGTGTGCGCGCCGATGAGGAGCGCCGCAAGCTCTCTCAGGCCATCGAGCAGAGCGCCGAAGCCATCTTCATCACAGATGTGCGTGGTGTGATCGAATACGTGAACCCGGCGTTCGAGCGTATCACCGGTTACCGGCGCGAGGAGTTGGTGGACCGAACACCGCGGATGCTGGCCTCGGGGCGGCACGATCGTACCTACTTTCGAAAGCTCTGGAAGACGGTGCTATCGGGCAAGGCCTTCGACGACGTGCTGATCAATCGGCGCAAGAACGGCGAGCTGTATACGGAGGAAAAGAGCATCACCCCGCTCAAGAATGCCCGCGGCGACATCACCCATTTCATCAGCACCGGGCGCGACATCACGGAGCAGCTTAATGTCCAGGAGCGCCTTGCCCGCCTGGCCTACTATGACGCGCTCACCGGGCTGCCCAACCGCAGCCTGCTCCAGGATCGGTTGCAGCAGGCCCTCCGTCAGGCCCAGCGCCAGGGCGGTCGGGTGCTGGTGGCACAGCTGGCGCTCGATCGATTCAAGCTGATCAACGAAAGCGCCGGCCAGGAGACCGGAGACGCCGTGCTCAAGGCGGTCGCCGACCGCCTCGCGGCGGTGGTGGGCGAGCAGGGCACCTTGGCGCGGGTCGGCGGCGACGAGTTCGTGCTGGTGATCCCCTTGGGCGAGGATCCCGAGGAGCCGGCGCGCTGGGGAATCGGCTTGCAGGAGGCGCTCTCCGGGCCGGTATCGGTGGCGGAGGGGGAGTTCTTCGTGGCCGCCAGCGCCGGCCTGGCCCTGTTCCCGGGCAACGGCAGCGACGTGGCGACCCTGCTGCGCAACGCCGAGACGGCCGTGCACCGCTGTAAGGAACGCTCCCCGGGGGGCTACGAGTTCTTCGCCCCGGCGATGCGCGAAACGGCCATCCGTCGCCTGAGCACCGAAGCGGGTCTGCGCCGCGCGCTCGAACGGGACGAGTTCGAGCTCTGGTATCAGCCCCAGGTGGCCCTCGCCGACGGCGCCATGAGCGGCCTGGAGGCGCTGCTGCGCTGGCGCAGCGGCGAGCACGGGCTGGTGTTTCCCGGTCGCTTCCTGCCCATGCTCGAACAGACGGGGTTGATCATTCCCGTGAGCGAGTGGGTACTTGATCGCGCCTGCCGGCAGCTTGCGCACTGGATCGCCGCCGGGCGATCCGGGGTGCGGGTCTCGGTCAACCTGAGCTGGTCCCATTTCAGCCGGGCCGATCTGCTGCGCTCGGTGACCGCGGGCCTGGAGGATCATGGCGTGGCGGGCGAGCAGCTGGGACTGGAGCTTACCGAGAGCACCCTGGCCCGCGAGCCCGAGCAGGCCGTGCGCCTGCTGGCCGCCCTTCGCGAAATGGGTGTGCACCTGGCGCTGGATGACTTCGGAACCGGCTATTCCTGCCTGAGCTATCTCAAGCGCCTGCCCATCGACACCGTGAAGATCGATCGCTCCTTCGTGCAGGATGTGACCACGGAGCCCAACGACGCCACCATCGTGCGCACCATCATCGCCATGAGCCACACCCTGCAGATGTCGGTGTTGGCCGAGGGGGTGGAGCGCGAGAGCCAGCTGGCGTTCCTGCGCCGTGAGCAGTGCGACGCCGTGCAGGGGTTCTACTTCGGCAAGCCGTGGGAACCCGAGGAGGCGGGCGCGCGCCTTGACGGTGGCGGCTGCTTCCGCCTGCCGGCGCTGTCCGGAGATGGCGATCGGACTATCCTGTTGGTGGACGACGAAGCCGAGGTGCGCACCGCGCTGCGCGGCGCCCTGAATGGAGACGGCTGTCGCGTACTGGAGGCTGCCGACGCCGGCGAGGCCCTGGAACTCCTGGCGGTGCACCCGGAGGTGCGGGTCGTCATCGCCGACTACCGCATGCCGCGCATGACCGGCACCGAGCTGCTGGCGCGGGTGAGAGAGCTCCATCCTCTCGCCGTGGGCATGGTGCTATGTGCCGATGCCGACCGCGACCAACTTGCCGATGCCGGCATGGGCGGTCCGCAGCACAGATTGCTCACCAAGCCATGGGACGAGCACGAGCTGCGCGCAGCGATCGGTGAGGCGCTGGCGCGGGCCCCGCGGACCGGTACCTAGCGGGGGAGTCGAACCGCCCCTCGCTCAACAGTGTGTCTCGACCACGCGATAGAGCCTCTCGGGCGGGAAAGGCTTCGCCAGATGATCGACGCAGCGCAGCCGCTCGGCCGTCTGATCGGCATCGTCCACGCCGGAGAGAATGACGACCGGGATGTCGGCCAGATCCGGCAGCTTGAGGAGCTCGCTGCGAAATGCCCAGCCGTCCATCACCGGCATCATGAGATCCAGCAGGATCAGGCACGGCCGTTCCATGGTCTTCAGGCATTGGAGTCCTTCCTTGCCGTTGCATGCAGTGGTTACCCGGTAGCCCTGGTATTCCAGCAACACCGCCAGGGCATCACGCATGTCCGCGTCGTCCTCGATCAGAAGAATGCGATGGTCCATTTGTTTTTCTCGGTCGGTTAGTGGCTGGTGGCTGCGTCTGGTACAACCAACGTGAACGTGCTGCCCTGTCCCGGGGCCGATTCGAGCTCGATGCGGCCGCCGAGGGCGTCGGCGATTTCCTTGACCAGAGCGAGTCCGAGCCCCACGCCCGGCGCATGCTTCCGGCGCACCGGTTGCCCCTGCTCGAAGGGCTCGAAGATGCGCATCTGGTCCTCCGGCGCGATGCCCGGGCCCGTGTCGCTCACCGCCAGGCGGTGGGCGCCGCCGACGTGGTGCAGGGAGATCGTCACGGAACCGCTCACCGTATACCGGATGGCGTTCTGCAGCAGGTTCGAGGGGATCAAGCGTACCATGTTGCCGTCGCTCTGCAGCGGCGGCACCGGCGTCCCGGGTTGCAGGCGCAATTCCAGACCCTTGTCCGCGGCATCGCTGCGCGCCGCCTCCAGCAGGTCTTCGGCCAGTGCCCGCGTGTCCACCGCCGTCACGCTGGGATTGACGCGTCCGGCCTTGGTCCGGGTGTACTGCAACAGGCCCTCGATGAGATCGTGCAGCCGCCGGGTCGAACCGGACATGCGCTCCACCAAGGCGCGCTTGTCCTCGGACAGGCCGCCATCCCGGTCCAGGCGCAGGCGTTCCATCTGCAGCAGCAGCGATGCCAGCGGCGTACGCAGCTCGTGGGAGATGAGGCGCAGGAAGTTGGTCTTCACGGCGCTGGCGCGTTCGGCGTGCTCCCGGGCGATGCGCATGGACTCCAAGGTCGACTGCAGCTCGCGTTTTCGGTCGGTGACCTCCCGGGCGAGCAGCTCGAGGTCCTGTATCTGCAGGTCGAGCTCACGCTGCAGAACGTCCTGGGCCCGCTTCATGGTCACCAGGTTGCGGGTGCGTGCCCGCAGCTCATCGGCGGAGAAGGGCTTCATGAGATAGTCCTGGGCGCCTTCGCGCAGCATGCGGATGCGCAGCTCCTCGTCGGCCTTGGCGGTGAGGAGCATGATCGGCACGGCTTGCAAGGACGGCTCCTGACGCGCCGCCCTCACCAGCTCGTCGCCGCTCATTTCCGGCATCATCACGTCGGTGACGATCAGGTCCGGCGGCGCACGCAAGGCCTGCTCCAGGCCGCGCTTGCCGTTCGGTGCGCCATCGGTCTCGAAGCCCGCATCCTCCAGCGCCTCACGCACGAAGCGGTTCATCTCCGGGTGGTCCTCCACCACCAGCACGCGTCCGGCGTTTCGTTCTGTGCCGGCCTCGAACGCCTCGACCCGCTGGCGCAGCTCGTTCACCGCCTGGTTGGATTGGTCGTCGTAGGCCTCGGCATCGTAACTCCAGCCGGTGTCCACCGCGATCCCGGCTGGCGCCTGCATGGGCATCGTCACCCGGAACAGTGCGCCCCCGGCGGGGGCGTCGGCGATCTCGATGCTGCCCCCGTGCAGCTCGACGAAGTCTCGGGCAATGGTGAGCCCGAGACCGGTGCCGCCGAAGCGGCGGGTGGCGCTGGCGTCCCCCTGGATGAAGCGCTCGAACACCTGGCGGCGCTGTTCGGGAGGGATCCCTGGGCCGCTGTCGGCCACTTCGACGAGGAAGCTGTGGCTCGAGGGCAGCGCCGCGACGCGGCAGTGCACCTTGCCCGGCGCGGGGGTGAACTTGAATGCATTGGAGAGCAGGTTCAGGACGATGCGCTGGAGCTTGTCCGGGTCCACTTCGGCGGTCAGGTTCTGCGGCGCGTCGACCACCAGCTCCACGGCGCGCTCGGCCGCAAGGGCGTCGAAGTGGGCGGCGGTGAGCCGCACCAGCGCGCCGACATCCAACCGGCTGTACGTCGGCTCCAGGCGCCCGCCTTCCATACGCGCCACGTCCAGCAGGTCGTTGACGTGCTTGAGCACGGTATGTGCATTGCGGCGCACCACCTCCAGGTCGCGGCGCTGGTCGTCGGTGAGGTTGTCCGCGGCCAGGAGCTTTTCGCTCGGGCCGAGGATCAGCGCCAGGGGCGTGCGCAGCTCGTGGCTGACGTTGGCAAAGAACTGAGTCTTGATCTGGTCGAGCTCGCGGGCCTTCTCGTAAAGCCGACCCAGGTCCTCGACCGCCGTTTGCAATTCGATGCCGCGCTCCCGGGCCGCCTTGGCCCCCCGGGACAGCGCGATGGCCTCGGGCACCAGCCGCGGCAGCAGGATGGCCGTGCCCACCGAGGCGACGGCGGTGAGCGCACGCACCATGCCGTCGAGCCAATAGGCCGGCTCCCAGATCACGTAGACGTCCATGAAGTGCGTGATGCCGCAGGTGACGATGAACACCCCGAAGGCCAGCGCCATGCCCTTGAAGGGCACATAGTCGCCCCGGCGCACCAGATAGGCGAGAGTCGCGGCGATGGCGAGATAGGCCAGGCCGATCAACGCGTTCGTGCTCACCTGCAGCCACAGCAGCGCCGGCTGCCATAGGTAGCAGTGACCGTGGGGCATGAACAGGTCGGTTCCGAACATTTGCCGAAGGGTTTCCATCATGCGCATTCCCCTGTGTGCACCTGTGCCCCGCGGGTGAGCCCGCAGCGGACGCCAGTCTGAACTGTTGCGAGCGGTTCCGGTCTCCCCTGGTCGGGCAGGCCAGGCCCGCGGGGCGATCCGCCGGAGCGCGCCTTACGGGCAGTCGAGGGTCCCCGGGTTCGCCCATGGGCATCCTTGCGGCAAACGCGGCGGGGCGTCCGGGCCTTCGCCTGCGATCGGCGGCCCGTTCAGCTGTCTGCATCATCGGTCCGGAGGCCTCCGGGAACGTCCGGCAAGGCCGGCGTGCGATACCATAGCATCGGCATCCGGTAAGCTGTCCATGGTCGTTTTCGCGTCGGGGCCGTTCGCCGCCGATTTCTCGCCGCGGCCGCCTGTTGACGTGCATCAAGGCGGTTGCGACGGCGGCAGCTATGCTTCACTGTAGATCGCCGCAACGAACGACAAGGTCCTGCTCTTGGACGATCTGGTACTCGCGCGGGTGTTGCACGTCCTGGGGGTGGTGCTTTGGATTGGCGGCGTCGCCATGGTCACAACCGTCCTCCTGCCGGCCACCCGCCGCCTCAAGGCGGCTCCGGAGCGGCTGGCGTTGTTCGAGCAAGTGGAGGGGCGATTCGCCGCCCAGGCCCGAGCCACCACCCTGCTGACGGGCCTGACCGGTTTCTATCTGCTCTACGCCATGGACGCCTGGCACTGGTTCACCCTCGCTTCCCACTGGTACGTCCATGCAATGGTGGCCGTTTGGGTGCTGTTCACCCTCATGTTGTTCGTGCTCGAGCCCCTCGTGCTGCACCGCTGGTTCCGCCGTCGCGCTGAACGCGAGCCCGAGGGTACGTTCCGCATCATTCAGCGCCTGCACTGGCTGCTGCTCACCATCAGCCTGATCACCGTGGCCGGTGCGGTGGCCGGTGGCCACGGCTGGTTCTGGTGGGGCGGGTGACGGTCCGCAGGCACACTCCCGCCGCAGCGCTGCTGCTGATTACCCTGCTGTGGGCGGCAAGCGTGGCGGCGGCCGCCGATGCATTCGACCTGCAGCAGGTCCAGCGGGTGTTCCCGGGTGCGGACTCCGTCGGCCCCATGCTGGAGCAGCCGCCCGCGGCGCCCGTCTATCGAGACGGGGCGCTGGCCGGGTACGTCTTCGTCACCACCGACGTGGTGCGCATCCCAGCGTACTCCGGCAAGCCCATCGACACGCTGGTGGGCCTGGATCTGCAGGCGCGGATCAGCGGGCTCACCATCATCGCCCACGAAGAGCCGATCCTGGTGGTGGGTATCTCCGACCAGGACCTGCAACGATTCGTGGATCAGTATCGCGGACGTGGCGTCTCCGACCGGCTCAAGATCGGCGGCGCGCCCCGAGAAGGCTATCAGACCCTCGACGGCATCAGCGGCGCGACCATCACCGTCATGGTGCTCAACGCCTCAATCGGCCGCGCGGCGCGCCAGGTGGCCGAAGCTCTGGATCTGCCCCGGGACGCCTCGGAGCCCCCGCCGGCGCCCTCGACCGCCAAGGCGATCGCAGCCGAAGAGGAGCCCGTATGGGTGCAGGCCTGGAAGGAGAACACGGTCCACATTGCGGTGCTCGGCATTGGGCTGTTCGTGCTCATGGCGATCCTGTTCACCCAGGACTGGCTGGCGCGCCATCCCACTCTGCTGCTGTACGTGCGCACCGGCTATCTGGTGTTCACCCTGTTCTTCATCGGCTGGTACACCCTGGCACAGTTGTCCATCGTCAACGTCATGACCTTCGTGCAGTCGCTCATCCACGACTTCAGCTGGGAGAGCTTTCTCATCGACCCTATGGTGTTCATCCTCTGGTCGTTCGTGGCCATGACGCTGCTGCTGTGGGGCCGCGGCGTGTACTGCGGCTGGCTTTGTCCGTTCGGTGCCCTGCAGGAGCTCGGCTTCCGCATCGCCAAAAGGCTGCGGATCCCGTCCTACGAGTTCCCCGACGTGGTGCACGAGCGGCTCTGGGCGCTGAAGTACATCATTCTGTTGGTGCTGTTCGGGCTCTCCCTGCACTCGCTGACGGCCATGGAGAAGGCAGCGGAGGTAGAGCCGTTCAAGACGGCGATTACGCTGCGGTTCATGCGCGAGTGGCAGTTCGTGCTGTATGCCGGCGCGCTGGTGGTGATCAGTCTGTTCGTGCGCAAGTTCTTCTGCCGTTATCTCTGTCCGCTGGGTGCAGCCCTCGCCGTGGGGGGACGTTTCCGCATCTTCGACTGGCTGCGCCGGCGCAAGGAATGCGGCCGGCCCTGTCAGATCTGCGCCGAGGAGTGCGAGGTGCGCTGCATCACGCCCACCGGGGAGATCAACATGAATGAGTGCCATTACTGCCTGGACTGTCAGGTGACCTATTACAACGCCTACAAGTGCCCGCCTCTGGTGGAAAAGCGCAAGCGCCGGGAAAAGGCGTCGCTTGGAAGACAGGCGGCGCGCAGTGTGGAGGTGGCGCTGAAGCCGCCGCCGAGACCCCGCTGAGGGTTGCGCGGCTGAGGTATGCCCCTACACTTCAGGGGCATTTGATGTACGTCAAGGGAATCGCGGGCGCTTTCGCTCCTAATTATCGGTGTCGAACCTTCTTAACTTTCCAAGTTGCGTCCACAAGGGAGATCGGGCCATGAAGCACTCGTTATTCACCACTCTGTCCAGCGCTGTCGTCCTCTCGACCGTCGCGCTGGCGGCCAGCCCGCCTGTCCTCGCCCAGGAGGAGGACACGGGGCATCCAGGCACGGCGCCCGGGGAGATGCGCTACAAGGGCACGCCCACCCCGATCAAGCCGGGAGAGGCCCAGCAGCGGATCACCCCCGGCGCGCCGTCGCTGACCGAGGAGGAATTTGCCCGATCGGAGCAGATCTATTTCGAGCGTTGCGCCGGCTGTCACGGCGTGCTGCGCAAGGGCGCCACCGGCAAGCCGCTCACGCCGGATATCACCATTCCGCGCGGCACGGAATACCTGAAGACGTTCATCAACTATGGCACGCCGGCCGGCATGCCAAACTGGGGTACGTCCGGTGAGTTGTCGGACGAAGAGATCGACATGATGGCGCGCTTCCTGCAGCACGAGCCGCCCACGCCTCCGGAATTCGGTCTCGAGCAGATGAAGGCCGCCTGGGAGGTGGTCGTTCCGCCGGAACAGCGGCCGACGAAGCAAGAGAACGACCTCAACCTCGAGAACGTGTTCTCGGTCACGCTGCGCGATGCGGGACAGATCGCCCTGATCGACGGCGACAGCAAGGAGATCGTCGCCACCATCCCCACCGGCTACGCGGTGCACATTTCGCGATTGTCGGCCTCAGGGCGCTACCTGTTCGTGATCGGCCGTGACGCCCAGGTCAATCTCATCGACCTGTGGATGGAGAAGCCCGACACGGTTGCCGTGATCAAGGTCGGTCTGGAGGCGCGTTCCGTGGAGACCTCCAAATACAAGGGCTGGGAAGACAAGTACGCCATCGCCGGAACCTATTGGCCACCGCAGTTCGTGATCATGAACGGCGACACCCTGGAGCCGCTCAAGATCGTCGGTACCCGCGGCATGACGGTGGATACCCAGGAATACCATCCCGAGCCGCGCGTCGCCGCCATCGTCGCCTCTCACGAGGAGCCGGAGTTCATCGTCAATGTCAAGGAGACCGGCAAGATCATGCTGGTCAATTATGAAGATCTCGAGAACATGGAGATCACCGAGATCGAGGCGGCGCGCTTCCTGCACGACGGCGGTTGGGATTCGACCAAGCGCTACTTCATGACGGCTGCCAACAATTCACACAAGATCGCGGTGGTGGATTCCAAGGAAGGCAATCTGGAGGCGCTGGTGGACGTCGGCCAGATTCCGCACCCGGGACGGGGTGCCAACTTCAAGCATCCCAAGTACGGTCCCGTCTGGGCCACCAGCCATCTCGGCGACCAGAGCATCGCCTTGATCGGCACCGACCCGGAGGACCATCCGGACAACGCCTGGAAGGTGGTGCAGAGCCTGGACGGGCAGGGCGGCGGATCGCTGTTCATCAAGACCCATCCCGAGTCCAAGCACCTGTACGTGGATACTGCCCTCAATCCCGACACCAAGATCAGCCAGTCCGTGGCGGTGTTCGACATCGACAACCTGGACAAGGGTTTCGAGGTGCTGCCCATCGCCGAATGGGCCGACATTGATGACAAGGGGCCGAAGCGCGTCGTGCAGCCGGAGTACAACAGGGCCGGCGACGAAGTCTGGTTCTCGGTCTGGAGCGGCCAGGAGGAGACCTCGGCGATCGTCATCGTCGATGACAAGACGCTGAAGCTGAAAAAGGTGATCAAGGATCCGAAGCTGATCACCCCGACCGGCAAGTTCAACGTCTACAACACCCAGCACGACGTCTACTGAGGCGTCCATCCGGCGGTCCCGTAAGGACCGCCGGGTCTAAATTCTCGCGATGCGGCAGCAGGTATGGATGACTCGATGACGGCGGATCGGTTCGACGCGCGGCCCGGCGCACGTGTGGCACTGCGCCTTCGGACCGTTCCCTTCGCGGCGCTGCGGGCGCTGCTCGGCGCCGTGCTGCTTGCAGCATCGCTGCCGGCCGCCGCGCTCGATCCGGACGCCGAACGCCAGGCCGAGTTGCTGCATCTGCTCAGGCACGACTGCGGCTCCTGCCACGGCATGAGTCTCAAGGGCGGCCTGGGTCCGGCGCTGACCCCCGAAGTGTTGGCGCAGCGGCCGAAGGACGCCATGGTGGACACCATCCTGCAGGGACGGCCGGGAACGCCGATGCCACCCTGGTCCTCGATGCTCACCCGGGAGGAGGCGCAATGGCTGACGGAGCGGCTGTACCGGGGAGAGACCGATGGGCAGTGAGGCGCTGCTGAAGCGCGGCATGCTGTGGGCGCTCGCGTTGCTGCTGTCCGGGTGCGCGGCCACGGCGCCGCTGCGCGGCACCGGCGACCTGGGACTGGTCATCGAGCGCGCGCGCGGCAGCGTGCAGGTGGTGGATGTGAGCGCCCGCAAGAGCCTGGGGCGCATCGACGGGCTGGGTGATCTGTCCCACGCCTCCGTGGTGTACTCGCCGGACCAGCGCTACGCCTACGTGTTTGGCCGCGACGGCGGCCTCACCAAATTGGATCTCCTGCGCTTGCGCATCGAGGCGCGGGTGCTGCAGTCGGGCAACAGCATCGGCGGGGCCATCTCTCAGGACGGGCGCTTGATTGCGGTCTCCAACTACGAGCCCGGCGGCGTGAAGGTGTTCGACGCCGCCACCCTGGACCTGGTGGTCGACATCCCGGCACGCTACGGCGCCGATCGGCGCTCGAAGGTGGTCGGTTTGGTGGACGCCCCGGGCGATCGGTTCGTGTTCAGCCTCTACGACGCCGGCGCCATCTGGGTTGCAGATTTCAGCGCCGGCGACGAGCCCCGGATCACCCGCTACGAAAATGTGGGGCGGCAGCCCTACGATGCCTTGATCTCCCCGGACGGGCGCTATTACCTCGCCGGGCTGTTCGGCGAGGACGGTCTGGCCCTGCTGGACCTCTGGCACCCCGATGACGGTGTGCGCCGGATCATGGACGGCTACGGACGCGGCGAGCAAGCGCTACCGGTGTACAAGATGCCGCACCTGGAGGGCTGGGCCATGGCCGGGGACCACGCCTTTATTCCCGCCGTGGGTCGCCACGAAGTGCTGGTGGTGGAGCGGGCCACCTGGCGGGAGGTGGCGCGCATCCCGGTGCACGGCCAGCCGGTGTTCGTCATGGCCCGTCCCGACACCCGCCAGGTGTGGGTGAACTTCGCTCATCCCGACAACGACACCGTGCAGGTGATCGACACCGAACGCCTGCAGGTGGTCCATGAGCTGCAGCCCGGACCCGCGGTGCTGCACATGGAATTCACGCCGCGCGCGGGCGAAGTGTGGATTTCGGTGCGAGACGCCGACCGGGTCGACGTTTACGACACCACCGGCTTCGCCCGCCTGACGACCTTGCCCATGGACAAGCCCAGCGGCATCTTCTTCAGCGCGCGGGCGCACCGCATCGGTCTCTAGGATTCAGGCCAATGACCTACAGCGACTTGGAGAAGCACCTCCTCAACGACTTTCAGCGGGACTTCCCCTTGAGCTCCCGGCCCTACGCCGAGCTTGCCGCGCGGCTCGGAGTCACCGAGGAGCAGGTGCTCGCGACGCTCGAGGATCTGCAGGCACAAGGCGCCATCAGCCGGATCGGGCCGGTGTTTCGTCCCCACAAGGTGGGCGCCAGCACCCTGGCCGCGATGGCCGTGCCCGCCGCGCGCCTGGACGCCGTGGCCGAGCTGGTCAGCGCCTACCCGGAGGTGAATCACAACTACGAGCGTGGCCACCGCTTCAATCTCTGGTTTGTGGTCACGGCGCCGGACCGTGCGCGCCTGGACGCGGTGCTCGGTGAGATCTCGGCGCGCACGCATTTGACGGTCCTGGACCTCCCGCTGCTGGAGGACTATCACATCGACCTGGGATTCGACCTGCAATGGAGCTGAGCGCCCGCCGCACCGAAGGTCACACCGAGCCGCCCCTGGATGCCCGCGATCGCGCTCTGGTGGGCGCCGTGCAACAGGGCCTGCCCCTGGCGGCCCGGCCCTATGCCGAGGTCGGACGCCGCCTGGGTATGTCCGAGACCGAAGTGATCGCGCGTCTTCAGCGGCTGCTCGCCGCCGGCTATATCAAGCGCCTGGGCGTCGTGGTCCGTCACCACGAGCTGGGTTATCGCGCTAACGGCATGGTGGTGTGGGACGTGCCCGATACCCGGGTTGCGGAGCTCGGCCGCTGTCTCGGCGGGTTTCCGTTCGTCACGCTGTGCTACCGTCGACCCCGCCGGCTGCCCGATTGGCCCTACAACCTGTTCTGCATGATTCACGGCCGCGATCGGGCGGCGGTGCTGAGCCACGTAGAAGATCTGGTGCAGCGCTGCGGCCTCGGCGAGATCCCTCACCGAGTGCTGTTCAGCGAACGGCGCTTCAAGCAGCGCGGCGCCCGCTACGGGAACGCACCTTCGCCCCTGGTGGTGGAATGAACGCCATGGACGCCCTGGACCGGCGCATCGTCAACGCGCTCCAAGGGGGCTTTCCGGTCACCGAGCGCCCCTTTACCGAGGTGGCGCAGCGGCTCGGCACCGACGAGGACACGCTGATCGCCCGGCTCCAAGCCATGCTCGACTCCGGCCTGCTGTCGCGCTTCGGGCCTCTGTACCATGCCGAGCGCATGGGCGGCGCACTGACCCTCGCGGCCATGCGGGTGCCTGAGGCGCGCTTCGAGGAGGTCGCGGCGCAGGTGAGTGCATTCCCGGAGGTGGCGCACAACTACCGGCGCGAGCACGCCTTCAACATGTGGTTCGTGCTGGCCACCGAACAGCCCGAACGCATCGACGATGTGCTCGACGCCATCCGGGAGCGCACAGGCTTGCCGGTGTACAACATGCCGAAGCTTGAAGAATTCTACGTCGGTCTGCACTTTCAGGTATGAGCCCATGAACGCCCGACCCGAGAAGATTGCAGGCCCGACCCTCGATGCGATCGACCGCGGCATCGTCCGCGCCACCCAGGCGGGACTGCCGTTGGTGGCGCGGCCGTACGCCGCCGTAGCCGAACAGCTGGGGCTGAGCGCCGAGGACGTGATGACGCGGGTGCGTCGACTGCTGGACCAGGGCGTCATCCGCCGCATCGGCGCGGTGCCGAACCACTATAAGCTGGGCTTCCGCGCCAACGGCATGTCCGTGTGGGACGTACCCGACGCGCGCATCGTCGAGCTGGGACGCGCCGTCGGCGCGCTGGCCTTCGTCAGCCACTGTTACCACCGCCCGCGCCACCTGCCCACCTGGCCATACAATCTGTTCGCCATGGTGCACGGACGCAGCCGCGAGGAGGTCCACGAGCAGGTCGCGCAGATCGCCGCACTGCTGGGCGACGCTGATCGTGGGCATGAGGTACTGTTCAGCGCCGGCGTCCTGAAGAAGACCGGCCTGCGCATCGGGGCCGCGGGACGATGACAATGATGGATTCCCCCTAAGGACAAAAGCCCAATGTTCCGCATAACCCGCTATATGCAGGAAATCGCCGATCCGAAACCGATCGGCCCGAAGCGCAATCCGCCCGGCCCGGTGGTGATCTGGAATCTGGTGCGGCGCTGCAATCTGACCTGCAAGCATTGCTACTCGATATCGGCCGACCGCGATTTCCCCGGCGAGCTGAGCACCGAGGAGGTGTTCACGGTGATGGACGACCTCAAGGGGTTCGGCGTCCCCGTGTTGATCCTCTCCGGCGGTGAGCCCCTGCTGCGCCCCGACATCTTCGAGATCTCCCACCGCGCCAAAGCCATGGGATTCTACGTCGGGCTGTCCAGCAACGGCACATTGATCGATGAGCGCAACATCGATCAGATCGCCGAGGTCGGCTACGATTATGTTGGCATCAGTCTGGATGGTCTGCGGGAGACCCACGATCGGTTCCGCCGCCGCAAGGGCGCCTTCGACGCTGCCCTGAACGGCATCCTCCTGTGCCACGCGCGGGGTATCAAGGTCGGCATGCGCTTCACCATTACCCAGGATAATGCCGTCGAACTGCCGGACCTGCTGAAGCTCATGGAAGACGAGGGCGTGGACAAGTTCTACCTGTCCCATCTCAACTACGCCGGGCGCGGCAACAAGAACCGCAAGGACGACGTTATTCACCAGATGACCCGCGAGGCCATGGACCTGCTGTTCGACACCTGCTGGAACGACGTGCAGCGTGGGCGGCAGCGGGAGTTCGTCACCGGCAACAATGATGCCGACGGCGTGTACCTGCTCCATTGGGTGCGCCGCCACCATCCACACCGGGAGGCACACCTGCGTGCGCTGCTCGCCCAATGGGGCGGCAACTCCTCGGGGGTGAACATCGCCAACATCGACAATGTGGGCGACGTGCACCCGGACACCTTTTGGTGGCACTACAGTCTGGGCAACGTGCGCAAGCGTCCATTCTCGGAGATCTGGCCCGACACCTCCGATCCGCTCATGGCAGGATTGAAGTCCCACCCGCGTCCACTCAAAGGCCGCTGCGCCGCCTGTCAGTATCAGGACATCTGCGGCGGCAACACCCGGGTGCGCGCCCACCAGCTCACCGGCGATCCGTGGCAGGAGGACCCGGCCTGCTACCTGACCGACGAGGAAATCGGCGTCGCCCCCGGCGGACAACGCTTGCAGCTGACTCCGTATAGCCGGCGACGTGCTTGAGGGCGGCTGGGAACGCAGAGAACGCGGAGATCGCATAGGAACAGCGACTGCGCCATGACAGCGTCGAGTTTGTGCCGCGGCGGTTTCAATCGGAGGTTCAGGTGACTACGGACATGCGGGTGTCCCGGTGCGCAAGCGGGCACGGGTTGCGCTCAAGACAATTGGTCCTCCTTTGCGTCCTTTGCGCCTCCGCGTTTTCTGCGTTCAAAGCCGCCGCGAGCGATGCGCCCGCCCTGTACGAACAGCACTGCGCCTCCTGCCATGGAGCGGACCGGCTCGGCGGCATGGGGCCGGCGCTATTGCCGGAGAATC
>Ga0209347_1000726_pt1 | contig 71352 bp, 60 predicted proteins | sample AutmiccommuBRH23_FD_187382 | JGI IMG/M metagenome (GOLD analysis project Ga0209347, IMG submission 187382) | Deep subsurface microbial communities from Mt. Terri, Switzerland - Autotrophic microbial communities BRH/23 (SPAdes) (version 2) | ecosystem: Environmental > Aquatic > Deep subsurface >... | reverse complement strand
AGTTAAAGGGACCTATTTCCCGGGAAGTGAAAAGAAATGTTCAACTAGCCTTAGATAAAATTCCTGCAGTAAGGGACGCTAGACAGAACGGTAGCTTGAGGGTGTTATTTTATTTTGAATCAGGCTCAGATGTGATTTCCAGAAAAAGTACAGCCAAACGACAGATTCAAGACAAGAGAAAAGATGTGAGCTTTGGAAAAGGATAAAAGAATGTCTAGAATGGATAATTGTTTTGTCGTCCAATGTCAAGGTTTATCTTACTGACTGGAGCAGCGAAAGTTGAGCAAATAATAAGCTAAGAGTGTAAAATCAGCACGTCTGATTTTACACTCTTATTTATGGATAAATCGAACTGTTCACCAGAATAGATTTTCAGGATCTGGAGGAGTTAGGTTATTGAATTCTTTAATACACTTGGGGTGGATTGACAGGTCGTATAGACTCTAAATCTCCGATGTTCCGTTTTCTCCAAGATAAAATTTGAAAATATATTATTATTAGAGATAACAAAAAAATATCAATCTTTCATTTGGTTAAAGTTGGACTTTGTAAAATATTCACGAAGGCCAGCTTTTTTTTTATAAACTTTTACCATGGTACTTTTATTACTTAGAGCTTAAAATATTAATAGTAAGAATTTAAGGAAAATTTAATAATGTTAGCAAAAAATTGTGAATACAAAACAACAAAATACTTGGGCTTTAATAACCAATTGTCTAACTGTCAACTTCATGATGCTTGATTATTTGAACGGCGGATTCGGGGATTCCCGAATATAAAAAAATTTTCTGAACCGCGAAAGAGTTAAACTTCTCAATACTTTAAATGACTGAAAACCTTCAAATAAGCTTGTGATTGGGGTTTCAGAAATAGGGAGTAATCATCCAATTGATTTCAATGTCGATTAAGTCGTTTAAAATGAAAATTAATTTCGTTTTAAGATTTTTTGCACTGGAATCAAGTATGAAAACTCAGTAAATTCTATCCATTATCTTCTAATGAAACAACTTTTACAGCTGCCTTTCTAGGTTGGCAAAGTTGCGAAGGGGGGTATAAACCAAACTATTATGCGTTATTTAGTTATTGTTTACTTTATAATCAATAAATTCAAAATATTCTGAAGGAGTGATTGTTTATGTCAATCAATGTTAAAAGTTCGGAATTCCCATTAATAATGTTTCATGCAACACCACGGGCGATGATAGGCTGGGGTGCATATCAAATGGCTGGTATTGAGACCAAGGCCGCAGGGATCAAACATGCATTATTGGTAACTTCAGGTCTAAAAGGTACAGGGATTGTGGATGAAATTGTGGGAGTGCTGAAATATGCGGGGGTTGAAGTAACGGTTTATGATGGGGTGACCACGAATCCTAAAGATTATGAAGCCCATGCGGCGCATAAGATGTACCGCGATGCTGGCTGCGATGGAGTAGTTTCACTGGGGGGCGGCAGTTCGCACGATTGCGCTAAAGCAGTTCGAATCATCGAGCATCATAACGGAGCTTCGATCCTCTCTTTTGAGGGTTTTAATGATTTTGCAAAACCAATAACCATTCCGCAAGTTGCGATTACCACCACCTGCGGAACTGGTTCCGAGACCACTAATGCGACAGTCATTACGAATACGGAAAAGAGATACAAGATGATCATGTTTGAACGCAGTATTAATCCTACTCAGGCCATTATTGACCCAGCCTTAATGCGTTTATTGCCACCACGCTTAACAGCGTGGACTGGTATGGATGCTTTGACCCATGCTGTAGAAGCCTATACCTCCAGGATGTGGTCGTATACTTCAATGGGAATGGCCATCTCTGCTGTTAAACTGATCGCGGAAAATCTTCGCAATGCTTATGGCAATGGCAACAATGATCAAGCCCGAGAAAAAATGGCTTGGGCACAGTATTCGGCTGGACATGCGATCAATAGCGCTGGAGCGGGGGTTGTTCATTCTATGGCCCATGCCTTGGGTGGTTATATTGACTTGCCACATGGCCAGTGCAACGCCATCATCCTAGCAGAAGCGCAACGCTATAATTTAGTTGCTTGTCCTGAGTTGTATGCAGACATTGCCCGGGCTATGGGTGTTGACACCACCGGAATGACCGCCATCCGAGCGGCGGAAAAGGCAGTTGAAGAGATGGAAAAGTTGCGCGATGACTTGGGGATCACGGAAAAACTGTCAGATTTAGGGCTAAAAGCGGAAGACGTGGATAAGTTGTCAGAGTTAATCGAGTTGCATGATGTTTGCAAAGATGCAAATCCGCGTACAGTAGCTATCCAAGATGTGAAGGATCTCTTTCATAAGTGCCTGTAATAGTAGTTATCCTATCAAGGAGCGTAAGGGCAGAAGGTTAGATTGCGGCACCTGCGTAAAAAGAGAAGCCCAAGGGACTTACCAATACCAGTAACTCACGATTTAGAATGGACAAAAATTCCGAAGTGGATCTTACAAATAAGGAGATGGTCTTGAATGACAGAATTAGCTATAGAAGTAAACGAACAATTGATTGAGGAACCGATTTTTTTCGGCGAGCCACTAATCCTTGAGGATATAGTTATCGAAACCTTGGCGATTGACGGGATTTGCGGAGTATATTAAGGTCAGGAGACACACCTCCTCATTTGGAATAATTATAAGTGGCTCGGAGGAATGTCCCCATCAAAGGACGAAGAAGGTGCTGATATGCAGGTAGACAGCCAGTATACTGTTCCGACAGGAGTACAATTTCGTTACGAGGATTTTGGCGGCGTTGTTTATAGGCGTCAAGACGACCGGCTGTTTTTCCTTAATTCTCGTCTGGCTGTCACTCTGTTGGAGATGGCCGGAAAGGGAACGGTAATGGAAATCACGGCTGCGTTGCAGAATGCAAACATAGGAGATAAATCAACAATCGAGGCAGTTGTGTTAAAAACTTTGTCTTCTTTAGAGGAGTTGGGAATAATTTATGAGCTGGCAGGTAGGCAGGCAGAGACTACGCGCACCAATCTGCCTGACGTGGCAAATCACTGATCAATGTAACTTGCGTTGTGTCCATTGTCTAGCCAATAGCGGTCTGTGTAAACCAAACGAACTGAACATGGACGAAATTAAAACGTTTCTGGATGACTTGGCGGCGATGAAAGTTTTTTACATTAACGTGGGTGGAGGAGAGCCTCTCCTCCATCCTCAGTTTTTCTCGCTGGTTGATTATGCCCAGCAACGAGGGATATATATTCAATTCAGTACTAATGGACTATTAGTTGATCGGAGCACAGCGTCGGCGATTTGGGAACGAAAACTAAGGGTTCAGGTCAGCCTTGATGGCTGGAACTCGGCAACCAACGATCCTATCCGGGGGACGGGGGTCTTTAACCAGGCGGTGAGGGCCGTGCAACTTTTGAGAGAACAAGACGTGGTGGTTTCGGTGAATAGTGTAGTAACCGGATTTAATATCCAAGAACTAGACCAGATGTACCAGTTAGTGACAGGCATGGGAGCAAGGTTACGCTTATCTCGCCTTCGTCCCTCCGGCCGGGCCATAGAGAGGTGGCGGGAATTGACCCCGAGCAAGGAGCAGTACAGGAATCTCTATCAATGGCTGGTGCGCCATCCTGATGTGACGACGGGAGATTCCTTTTTCTTTCTCTCAGTGTTGGGGGAGTCCTTGCCAGGGTTGAATTATTGTGGGGCTGGTAAGCTCACCTGCTCAGTTGATCCCCAAGGGGATATCTATCCATGTCCTTTTACAATTGATCCTAGTTTGATCGTGGGAAATATCCGCGAAAAACCTTTATCACGGTGGTGGACAGAATCCGAACTATTTACTCAGATAGGGATGCAGCAACCGGAGGGTTGTCATAATTGTCCTGGTTATTCCCAGTGCCAAGGGGGTTGTCGGGGGGCCTCTTATCTAGTTCACGGAAACTGGAATCAACCGGACCCGGATTGTATGAGAGGGGAAGCGTATGGTTGCGACTAAGTCCAATAAACTATTCGAAAAGTTAGTCGTCGGAGCTAGGGAACTGCCTAACCGGATCATATTTGGTGCCCATCCGACAAATTTTGCCCACAACAATCGGCTTACCGGGCAACACGTTGCCTACTACCAGGCGAGAGCCAAGGGCGGAGCTGGATTGATCGTCTTAGAAGAGCAGATAGTACATCCCTCGGATCTTCCATATGAAAAGGCCTTATTAGGTTATCGGTCAGAAATCGTGTCGGGATATCAGCAAGTGGCGGCAGCCGTCCATAATTATGGCAGCTTGGTGGTGGCTCAGCTTAATCATAGCGGCATGCAGTCCGAAGGCAGTACAGGAATGCGTGAACTATGGGCACCCAGTGCTGTCCCGGACGTAGTTTCCCGAGAGGTGCCCAAGGCTATGGAAGCAGAAGACATTCGGGACGTCGTTGCTGGTTTCGCTTTGGTAGCTGTCCATACTGTCGAGGGTGGCCTGGATGGGGTTGAAATCAATGCAGCCCAGTTCTCCCTTTTGCGGCAATATATGTCCCGCTTGACAAATCAGCGCACCGATGCTTATGGTGGAGAACTTGACAATCGCCTACGTCTGACTAGAGAAGTTTTACAAGCCGTTCGCAAGGTCATAGGGCCAAGCAAGCTGTTAGGCTTAAGACTATGTGCAGATGAGTTTGCACCCTGGGGCGGTATAACACCAGAGGAATCGATGGAGATGGCGCGACTCTTGGCGGAGCTAAACCTCATTGATTATCTGATGGTTAGTGTAGGAGGCCTTTTTACCTTGCATTTAACCCCAGCCAGTCACTACGCGGCAGAAGGTATAGCAGTGGCAGTGGCTTCAAAAATTAAAGAAATCCTTCCGCTTCCAGTTTTTGTCGAAGGCAGGATTCATCGTCCCCAGTACGCCAAGACAATCGTTGAGCAGGGGCTGGTCGATGCCGTCTGTATGAATAGAGCCCTCATAGCTGATCCTGACCTGCCTACAAAAGTTACCTCTGGCAGAGAAGAACAGGTGCGAAGCTGTTTGTCCTGTAACCAAGGATGTCAGGTAAGGCGAAGTATGGGAAAACCACTCACCTGCTTAGTAAATCCCAGGGCTGGGCTAGAAAGCAAGGTACAAAAAGAGAGACGTAAACCGCTAAAAACTAAGCAGATTTTGGTTATTGGAGGAGGACCGGCTGGAATGGAGGCCGCTGTTTCAGCAGCCGAGTGCGGTCATGAGGTTACGTTGTGGGAAGCAAGCCCTCACTTAGGGGGGCAACTCGCTGCTCAAGCTGACAAACCGGAATTCGCTAGCCTTATGAAGATGTGGCAAAGGAACTTGGCTGAGCATCATGTCAAGGTGGTTATCGCCAAAGAAGCCCTGATTGCTGATATTTATGCGGCGGAACCGGATGTGGTAGTACTTGCGACGGGTTCCGTTGACGGAGAGCCGCCCGTTGTTCCCAGGGGATGTGCCTATTCTTCCGCACGAGAAGTACTTAGGGCGGATTTGCATGACAAAACAATATTGCTTTGGGATGAAATCGGAGATCAGTTAATGGCCCGCGCAGTAGAAAAATTAGTTGCTGCGGGGAACAAAATCTTTTTTGTTACCCCGGACTTTTTTGCTGGCAATAAAATGGCAGCTACGGGCGAACTGATGAGTTGGAATCAAACCTTAATGAGTTGTTCCACAGAAATATATTTAATCAATAGAATTAAAGAAATTAATGATCGAACGGCAGTTATTTACAATATATTCAGTAGTATGCCCACCACCTTGACTGAAATAGATTTTTTTGTTTTTAATACTTGGTCGAAGCCAAATGATGCTCTTTACCAACTATTATGCGGCAAAGTGAAAGAAGTTCATAGGATAGGGGATTGTTTGGCCCCCCGGGGAATAGGGCCTGCAGTTAGAGAAGGATTTCAAGTGGGCAAAAGTATCTAGCAAAGGGGGGTGTAGAGCTTGAATACAGAATTTCCTCATCTATTCTCACCAATTCGTTTAGGACCGATAACCTTGAAAAACAGAATCGTATTCCCGGCCCACTTAACTAATTTTGCTGAAAACCATCTTCCTTCGGACCGGCACACTTATTACTACGGGGAACGAGCTCGAGGTGGAGCAGGCTTAATTATTACCGAGGAACAATCAGTTCATCCAACCGATGTTGCCTACGAAAAATTAATTGATGCCTTTGATTCGCGGGTAATTCCGGGTTATTTGCGGATGACGACAGAGGTTCATAAGTTTGGCGGCAAAATATTGGCACAGTTAAACCACAACGGGCAGCAAGGGTCAAGTGCTTTTACGCGACGGGCCTTATGGGGACCATCCTCAGTGCCCGACCCATTGTTTCGAGAGATTCCTAAAGCAATGGATAAAGCAGATATGCAGGAAGTTATTCGGGGATTTTGCTTAGTTGCTGAGCATACAATCAAGGGACGTTTTGATGGTTGTGAGGTACAAAGTTCACATAGTTCTTTACTTAGACAATTTATGTCTCCTTTAACTAATAAGAGAACCGATGAGTACGGAGGCAGTTTTACGAACCGTATGCGCTTTCCGATTGAGATTATGACTGCTTTGCGACGAGTTCTTGGTAAACATCATGCCTTGGGAATCAGGCTAAGTGGGGATGAGCTAGTAGACGGTGGGTTGACGCTAGACGATATGAAAAAAGTAGCAGCTAATTTAGACGAGTTACATTTAATTGATTTTATTAATACTAGTACGGCTAATTTTCATAACTTATTTATGGTCGAAGGCTCGATGCACGTTCCCTTGGGATATAACACCTACGCAGCAGCCGGATTAAAAGAGGTTGTAGGCGTGCCGGTCTTTGCCGCTGGGCGAATTAATGCACCTGCTCAAGCCGAACGGATTCTGACCAACGGACAAGCCGATTTGGTTTGTATTGCTCGAGGACAGATTTGCGATGCGGAGTTTGCTAACAAAACATTAGAGGGGCGGCATCAGGAAATCCGTCAATGTATTGCCTGTAATCAGGGCTGCGCAGCTCGTACGGGTCTTAATCGAGATTTGGGTTGCTTGCAAAATCCTACTTCAGGACGGGAAGGAATTTTTAAAACCCATAGCCTTCAAAAGGCAGAGAACGTTAAAAAGGTGATGGTAGTTGGAGGTGGGCCAGCGGGTTTAGAGGTAGCCAAAGAGGCCGCTCGTCGAGGTCACCGAGTTACATTATATGAACGGGCAGAAAAACTGGGTGGGCAAATTAATTTATTAGCACGAGTTCCAAATCGAGAAGAATTCTCGGACGTCATCCGTAATCAGACCCAAGAGATTGAGCAGCTACCTGTCAGTATTTTGCTGGGGGTCGAGGTGACACCAGGGTTGGTCGAAGGAGAACGTCCGGATGTGATAGTGGTGGCAACAGGTTCCGAAGCAGCTCCTAGTTATCTTGCAGGGGCAGACCAGTCGCATGTCCTGACGTTCTATGAGGTTTTAGCCGGTCGGGAGGTTCCAGGGGACAATGTCTTAATTATTGATGATATTGGCTTCCACCAAGGAACTAGTATCGCTGAATATTTAGCTTATCTTAACAAAAAGGTGTCTATACTAAGTGCGGGTCTTTATGTAGCGCCAGATTTAATGACGACCATGGACATTCAGTTATGGTATAGGCGAGCGTTAGATCAGGGAATAGAAATGATTACGAATAGCATAGTGCGCACCATTGGGTCAGATTCTGTCACAATTTTCAATCATTACAATGGACAAGAGCGAGTGTTAAATGATATCACTGCAGTTGTTCTGGTAGGTCATCCCAAACCTAGGGAAGAACTCTATTATCAAATCAAGGGGATGGCACCAGAAGTTTATCGCATTGGGGATTGCCTGGCACCTCGCAAGATGGAACATGCCATTTATGAGGGGTTCAAAGTAGGACGAAGTATTTAAAGGGGGGAGAGGCAACGTGCTTGATTGTTTGCTAATTCTTGAACATAACAATGAAGAAATAACCGAGTCCTCCCTGCGCCTTTGCACCCGTCTCCAACGTTTTCCAAAATGGTCGGAGTTACGTACGGCTGTGTTAATCTTAGGTACCTGCCAGCCGCAGTACCTAAAGACTTTGGGCGATTATGGGATAGGTCAAGTGTATCAGGTGGGCGGCGACGCGTATGGTTTGAAAAACTGGCTACAGGTAGTCAGTCATTTTATCATTGAACAAGAGGTGCCCTTAGTTATTTTGCCGGGGACAGTCGCTGGTCACGAGTTAGCCCCAAGCTTAGCAGTTCAACTTAATGCTGGGGTGGTAACGGACTGTCTAGAATTAAGCGTTAAAGATGGTCATCTTGAGGCTATCGTACAAGCGTATAACGGACAGTATCAATTAATCAACGAATTTATGGGACAGTATAATATTGTCTTGATGGCTGATCTTGATCCAGGTACGCTTGAGCCAATGACTGTTAAAGAATGCGCTCTTACTATACTATCCATTCCTGATGATGGAGAAGCGGTAACCGTGAATAAGGCTAGGGAAACAGTACAGGTTCTGGAAACGTATTATCTTCCACCCTCTGAATTAGATATTGGTGAGGCAGAGGTCATTGTGGGGATTGGCCGAGGAGTAGAGACACAGGAAGACTTAGAGCAGGTTCAAAAACTTGCTCTGGCGTTAGGGGCAGCATTGGCAGGCAGTAGGCCTACAGTAGATGCTGGATTGATTCCATTTGCCAGACAAATTGGGCAAACCGGACGACTTGTCAACCCACAAATTTACCTTTCACTGGGTATTTCTGGGGCTGCCCAACATATTAGTGGTGTAGTCCGAGCCAAGATTATTGCTATCAATAATGACCCGCAGGCTCCCATCCTACGTTTGGCTGATTTAGGGGTTCACGGGGATTGGCGGGAGATAGTGCCACTCCTAACACCACGGATGCAAGAAATCAAGGAGGAGCGGCGATGAGTAAGCAAATTGCAGTGGGGAACTCCACTGTTGGTGCCGAACAAATCCGAAGTCCGAAGTCCGAGGTCAGAAGTCAGAATTTTGACGTTATTGTAGTCGGTGCTGGTCCGGCCGGGACAACGGCAGCCCTGGTGTTAGCCCGTCAGGGAGTTAAAGTACTCTTGATTGAACGGGGAGAGTATCCGGGTTCCAAGAATATGTTTGGCGGTGCCTTATTTGGTCATGTTTTGGCTGACTTAATTCCTGAATTTTGGCAGAAGGCACACGTCGAACGTTATATCGGACGGAAAATGATTTCCATCTTAACCAAAGATTCAGCAGTTGCCCTAGACTTAAACAGTGCTGCATTTAAGGAGCCGCCTTATAACGGATTTGTCATCCAACGCTCCCAGTTTGACGGCTGGTATGCGCAAGAGGCTGTTAAAGCAGGGGCTGTGTTGCTCACCCGAACAACTGTTCTCGATGTATTGCGAGAAGGGAATCAGGTTGTCGGCGTCAAGGTAGATCGCAGCCCTGGTGAACTTAGGGCCAAGGTGGTAATCGCTGCTGATGGCGCTGTGTCTTTACTAGCTCGTAAGGCGGGAATGCGTCGTGATTTTACAGCTGATCAGTTTTCCTTGGGAGTTAAAGAAGTGATCCAACTACCGCCGGGGGCTCTAGAGGAACGATTCAACTTGCTCGGTGATGAAGGAGTTTCCAATGAATACCTAGGATTGATGGGTGAGGGGTTGCATGGGGGGGCTTTCCTCTATAGCAACAAGGAGAGTTTATCACTCGGTGTGGTGGTCCAAGCCCACTCGCTCAAGTCCAAAAAAGCCACGATTTATGAAGCCTTAGATCAATTCAAACGCCATCCGGTCGTTGCCCCACTACTAGAGGGTGGCCGGGTGTTGGAATACTCGGCACATTTGATTCCTGAGGCGGGCATAAAAATGCTTCCGCAGCTCTCCGGCGGGGGACTGTTAGTTGTAGGGGATGCTGCTGGTTTGGTGTTGATGGGTGGAATTTTTTTAGAAGGAGTCAACTTAGCTATAGCTTCCGGTCGGGCGGCAGCAGAAACGGTGAGTACGGCTCTGACGAGTGGCAAATTCGATGCTCAGATATTAAAAAGGTATGATAAAGCCTTAAAGGATAGTTTTGTACTCAAGGATCTTACTCGTTTCCAAACGGCTATGCCCATGTTATTTAATAAAAGGCTCTATGAAGTCTATCCCTCTTTTATTGTTGGTATGTTGGAAAAGTGGTTTAGAGTAGATGGACAAGGACACCAAAAACTGACAGGAGTAGTAAAAACTATGCTGGATGAGGAGACTGGCCTCTGGCAGTTAGCCAAGGACGGGCTCCAAGCTGGGAGGGGATTGTTATGGTAGATGTAGCAGTACGCCTGAAATTAAGCCGCTATATTCTGGATCGTGAAGCGCATATTAAGGTGAACTACGAAAAATGCCGCACCTGTCCACATAAGGCCTGTTTGACAGCCTGTCCAGCTCAGTGTTATTTACCCCAAGCTAACCAAGGTGTTGTTTTTAATTACGAAGCTTGTTTGGAATGTGGCACCTGCTATATTATTTGTGATCAAGAGGCTTTGCAGTGGAACTTTCCGAAAGGCGGCTGTGGTATTAGTTACCGTTTCAGTTGAAGGAGGTTTTGACTTTGCATGTCGCAGTGATAATAAGAAATACGGTTGATTGTCTGGTGCCCTTGCCGACAAATGCCTATGGTGAAAAACCTCTACGCGAAGGTTTAATCAACATAATAAATCCTAGCGATTGGTCCGCTTTTGAACAAGCGGTTGTCCTTAAAAGACAGGGAATGGTAAGACAGATCTCTGTTCTTTACTTGGGTGGGTTAGAGGGAGAGGAAACGTTACGGTGGTGTCTAGCTTCTGGGGCCGATGTGGCCCAGCGTTTGTGGGATCCAGCGTTAGAAGCCGCCGATCAACTGGGAAAGGGCAAAACCATGGCAGCAGCCTTAGAGCGTTTAAACGTGGAGTTGCTTCTTTGTGGAGATGGCTGTTTGGATCAACTCAATAGTCTAATGCCGGGGATTGCGGCAGCCGTATTAGGATTTTCCTATGTTACCGAAGTAGAAAAGGTTGAGAAGCTTGGAGCTGGTCAGGCTATTGTTATTCGTCGGCGAGAAAAAGGTAAAAGAGAAAAGCTTTTAGTCCAGCTACCAGCTCTCATTGCCATTACGGATAAAGGGCATGAATCCTCAGAACGAGCGGATTTAGCAGATACCCTTGAAGCCTTTACTCAAGAGATACCGTGCTGGGATTTGGAGGATTTGGGGTTAGTTGCGGATACAGTAGGTGGACGAGTTAGCAAAGTAATTAATCTCCAAATTCAACCGGCTAAACCACACTATACTAGGCCCTTAATACCTAATTCCGAAATATCAGCGGAACAACGTCTGCGCGAGATTTTATCGGGTGGAATAGTCAGAAAGCAAGGGGAGGTAGTTGCGGGCGAACCGGAAAAGTTAGTAGAAAGAATAATTGAATTTCTGCGTCAGGAACCCGTCATGCGTTTATGATACTTTATCACTTGGCCAAGCAGGTCACTTTGCATACGGAGCCTAATGGTGGCAGTTTGTTTATAAGCCATCCGCAACGAATTATTAAACTTAGTTCAGGTGGAGTAGTTGCTCTTGGACAACTATGTGGTCAAGATCAAGCCCTTGTGAGTGGAATTGATCCTAGAATTAAAGAGTTTGCGGTTAATTTGGAAAACCAAGGGGTTATTGTGCGTCAATTTCCCCCGATGAGTGAGGAATTATTACCGTTTGTAAGTATAGTTATCCCGACGTATGACCGACCTCAAAAACTAATTAGCTGTCTCAACTCTCTCTTAACACTCGATTACCCTATAGATAAATTAGAGATCATTATCGTCGATGATGCTTCTCCAATAGCCATTGATCTAACTAATCTAATCAATCAAACTGATCAAGAATATCTAATCAATCCAACAAGTCAGGCTGATAAAACAGATCAAATAAAGGGCGTGACCGAGATCCGACTAATCAGACTGGTCGTAAACAAAGGACCGGGCGAAGCTCGCAATCACGCCGTACAAGCAGCCAGGGGAGAAATAATTGCTTTTCTAGACGATGACTGTCTCGTTGACAAGGATTGGCTACGCGCCTTAGTTCCTTGTTTTCAGTATCCTGATGTGGCTATTGTCGGGGGATGTGTGGAAGCTGCCGACTTAACCAATTCTTTAGGCCAATATGAACAAGGTCAATCCCCTCTTTTTATGGGTGAATTCCAACGTAAAGTACGTAAGGGTAGTGCTGTATCCTATCTGCCAACCTGTAATCTCCTGATCCGAAAAACAAATTTTTTAGCGCTTGGTGGGTTTGATCCGAATTTACGCCTAGGGGAAGATGTCGATCTCTGTTGGCGAGTGTTGGATAGTGGCGCTAATATTTACTATCTGCCTGCTGGGGTGGTTTATCATGATCACCGGGCGCGTCTGCTTTCTTTCTTAAAAAGGAGATATAACTACGGTCAATCTGAAGCGAAATTGCAAGGAAAACACCGTCAGGAAAAGCGCCAGCTAAGCTTATTTCCTGGGCACGGTTATCTAATGGCAATTACAATAATAACTACTTTCTTGGCGGGGTTGCAGTTCGGAACAGTTAAAGGTCTTTTCTTTGGTATTGTTGTCTTATTTTTTTTAGGGTTTTTAAATCTTCTAGGTCAGGTTGCTTTGAGTCGCTATCGAACCAAAGCTGCTGGCTATAGCCTGCCTTTCAGTCAGGTGTGGAGGGCAACTAGGCGGGCCCATAATAGTTCTCTCTATATTTATTGCCAACACTTTTCTCGTTATTATTCAATTGTCCCAACGATCCTCGTTCTCCCGTTCTTTTCCCCGTTATTCTTATTACTTTTATTTATACATTCGTGGCCAGCTGTCGTAGATTATACCCTTAAGAGGCCGGCGGTAGCGCCTATCTATTTCATCCTCTATTACTCTTTAGAAAATTACTTTTACCAGGCCGGAGTATTAAACGGTTGTTGGCAGGAGCATAATTGGCGTCCGTTGGTCATGGATTTAACAAACGTTAAGGGGGTTGGAAGATGAAAATGAACACCTTGTCGCTATTCTGAAGAATCTGGCGGCAGTTGGCAATGGGGAGAGAAAGACCATGAAGATCGGGAGAACACGCCAGAGTTTGCAGCAGTTGGAAACCTGGACTAGTCCTGAAGTCCAAAATCACGATCGGGAGGTTCACAAGTTTGTAATTATTCCCTTGGGTTCGTTTGAACAACATGGACCCCATGCCCCACTTGGTACGGATACTTTCATCGGTTGGGAAATCTGCCAGCGTTTGGCCAGTAAACTAAACGGTGTTACAGTACCACCGGTTTGGTTTAGTGTGTCCGAAGAACATATGGATTTTGCTGGGACTATTACTATAAAACCCGAGACTTTTTGTGATTATGTAAGCGATATAATTTTTTCTTTAGCGAGAGGTGGGTTTACCAAAATCCTTGTCCTCAACGGTCATGGCACAAATGAAACCTATTTCCCACAAATCTACGCTAAGGTGAAGGAAGGGTATAAAGGTGAATTAAACTTGCTTTTGCTGTCTTACTGGACGGCTCTTCCCATCAAGGAGAGGGAGTACTTGTGCAGCCTGCAATGGGGCCTTCACGCTAATGCCTTTGAAACCTCGGTCATCTTGGCTATTTTTCCTAGCCTAGTTAGAAAAGTAAAAAACTGCAGCCATTTTCCGGATGTTAGTGGTTTAGATGTGAAAGATCTTGATGCCATACATTTTCGGTCCTTGCTTAAGAACTCAAATGGAGTCTGGGGTGATCCCAGTAAGGCCACCCTTAGAAAAGGGCAGACCTTATTAGCCAGTATTGAGGAAACCCTTTCTAGCTACGTTTCGGGGGCATTCCAATTATCCGGGACTGTAGTAACAAGCGAGACACCGGATTAAGGTGGAATACACTCATTTGGCGATCAAACCTACTCGGCTGAAGGCAGCTGTAGAATCACAACGAAGTAGTAATGAATCTAATGGAAAACGGATGTAAGGAGGTGATGATTATTGAGAGTAACTATATCCATATGTTTCTGAATATTCAATTAAAATTTGGAGGTGATTGTATTAATTTACTAAAAAGAAGGATAAATATGAATTTATACCACGTCATCTTGTTATCTGGCGATTTTAACCACGATTGATTCGAAGTTCAACGATTACAACGGCTACTCCAATCACTGAAGCGATTTGGCTGCTTTTACCCAAAAGATTTTGGTTATTATTTTTTTAGAAAGATTGTGACAGTTAGGGATAACAAGATTATGGAGGGATGTTAAGTTGATAAGCATTGAGAAAAAAAGTTTTTTCCGGTATGAGAACTTTATGTTAGTTTTTATGTTTATTGCCTTTGGTTTAGTTTTTATGGATCGTTTTGGTCTTGCAATGTTATTTCCGATGATTGCACCTGATCTAAAGTTAAGTGGTGCGCAGATGGGCATGACGATGTCCATCTTATCTCTTAGTTGGGGTGTTTCAAGCTATCTATTTGCGACTCTTTCCGACATTTTTGGTTCTAAAAAGAAAATCCTTGTTGGCGCAATATTGGTTTTCTCTTTTGCTACTATGGGAACAGGGCTTGCATCTAGTATTGGTTTATTGTTTTTAATGAGAGCTATTATGGGGGTTGCAGAAGGCCCGGCAATAGTCTTGTCCCAGGTAAGCATGATGGCTGCATCAACACCTTCACGAAAGGGATTTAATATCGGTTTTGTGCAAAGTGCTTCACATTTAATGGGAACAGCAGTTGCGGCGGTAATAGTATTAGGCTCAGCACAACTTTTCGGCTGGCGAGGGGCGTTAAATGTTTTGGCCATCCCCGGAATTATTGTGGGTTTGATACTGATCGTATTTATGAAAGAGCCAATCATGGATTCCGCAAGTGGAGCTAAAAAAAAGCCAACAAAAGCGGAATACGCTCAGGTATTTAAAAGTGGTAATTTCTGGCTGTGTGTGACAATGACATTAGGAATGATGGCATGGTGGCTTACTTCGAATACCTTCTTCGCGCTCTATTTAACTAAATCCAATCACTTTACTCCTCTCCAGTTAGGTACCTTTTTCACTGTGTACGGGCTTGCTTGTTTCTCTTCAAACATACTGGTGCCTTTCCTTTCCGACAAAATCGGACGTAAACCCGCTTGTATAATGGCCACTTTTTGTTGTGTACTTTCTACCATCGTTATGTTGACGGTTCACTCTTTTAACATACTTGTTCCTTTAATGGGAATTATCCTTGTGATTGGTGCAGGCGGTACCCCGGTGTTTGCAGCAATCATACCTGGCGAGTCAGTTCCGAAAGCATTAGTTGCTACCGCAATGGGTTTCATTATCATGACTGGCGAGCTTGTCGCTGGAACAACGGTTCCAGTATTAGCTGGTTTCTTTTCGGATAAATATGGCTTAAGCATGACGATGTGGTTTGCTTTTGGCGGAGCAGTATTGCAATTCATACCATCTTTATTTTTGAAGGAAACATTACCGTCAAAAATTAAGAAAACTCAACAAACAAATCAGGTAGAGTCTGCCAAGGCATAGCTATCTTAGTTCACTGGTTGTGAATATGCACTTCTGTATCAAAAATGGCTAAGATGACTGGTAAAGATGCTTTACTTCGGTATTTGTTTTAAGGTAAGAAAATTATTCAATCAACATGAGCAGTTTACTCACCACGTAGTATAATTGGTCTTATTTGGAGAAAAGCGTGTCGGTTGCCTTCAGGATGATTCAGTAAAAGGGGAAGGTCCAACAAAATTTGACCTAGCAATGGAGAGTGGCGGTATGAAAACAAAAAAAACGAGTGATGGAGAAGGCTTTACCCACCGCGAAATGGTTAGCAGCCTCTTCAACACTCGTTGTGAGGTCCAGCTTAAAGCCCGTAAAGGGATTCAGCAGGTCCAAATCCAGTTTGACATAACTGTGCATAGATTTCAAGGCGTTTGACGAATTTTGGCCGGATGAAATCCGATGGACTGGGGTTTGGATCGTAGTTTCCTTGGTATACAATTAACTGCATAGGCCTGATAAATTTACCTTTGAAAATCGTTTGGACGACGTGTTTGCGTTGTCCAAACGTAATCCATTAATAAAAATGTTTTGGGCAAGCTAAGTTTTTTTGGACAATCAAAAAGTTTTAGGAGGAATTAGTGTGAATAAATTTCTTCGTATTAATATGGAGACTGAATCACTTAATTATGAAGAAGTAAAGGAAGAATATAAGTTATTTGGGGGGCGGGATTTAGTTGCCAAACTACTTAACGATGAAGTTGACCCTCAATGTGATCCATTGGGCTCCGGCAACAAGTTCATCGTCTGTCCAGGCTTGTTGACTGATAGTGCAGCACCGAGCACTGGAAGGCTTTCCGTTGGTGGAAAGAGTCCCCTAACCGGCACCATAAAAGAAGCAAATGCCGGCGGAGTGGTCGCAAAGATGCTGGCCAAACTTGGGATTAAGGCTATCATTATTGAAGGAAAACCAGCCAACGAAGCATGGTATATTTTGAAAATTACTCAGGAGAAAGCAGAATTAGTATCGGGAGAAAAGTACGTTGGATTAAATAATTATAGGTTGACGGAAGAGTTGCAGAAAAACTATGGAGACAAGATTGGGGTCGTATCGATTGGAGGGGCAGGTGAAAAAGGTTATCTGAATTCCACCTTACAAGTTACCAGCAGTAACAAAACCCCCAGCAGGGCGGCTGCTAGGGGCGGTTTAGGAGCAGTCATGGGTTCAAAAGGGATTAAGGCGATTGTTTTGGATGTTGGGGGACCTCTAAACCCAGATTACGTTGACAAAGTTAGATTTATGAATGCCGCAAAAAACTACATTAATGCTCTTAAAGAAAATCCTTTAACGGGTCAAGCGCTACCGACCTTGGGTACCGCTGTGTTAGTAAATCTGACTAATTCCTTAGGGGTTTTACCAACCAGGAATTATAGTAGTGGCAATTTTGAACATGTTGAAAGTATTTGTGGGGAGCATATGTTGGAAATTCAAAGCCAGAGGAAAGGAAAAAGCGGACACGCTTGTATTTCTGGCTGCTCAATTGGGTGTTCAAATGTTTATAATAATAAGCAAGGAGAATATCTCACCTCTAGTTTGGAGTATGAAACAATTGCTTTACTGGGATCAAACTGCGGGATCTCATCGCTTGATACGATTGCTACACTTGATAGGATGTGTGATGATTTTGGCCTGGATACGATAGAGACAGGGGCTACAATTGGCGTTTGTATGGAAGCTGGAAAAATTGGTTTCGGTGATGATCAAGGCGTAATTAAGCTAGTTGAAGAAATGATGGCGGGGACCGAATTCGGCAAAATCCTTGGTCAGGGTACAGCCTATACTGGTAAGCATCTGGGGGTTAAGAGAATACCGACAGTGAAAGGGCAATCATTGTCTGGCTATGATCCAAGAGCCTTAAAAGGGACAGGAGTAACCTTTGCCACTTCACCTATGGGTGCCGATCATACAAGTGGGAATTTACTGGGTTTTCCGGGTGTTGACCCGTTGAATAAAGAGGGTCAGGTCGAGGCGTCAACTATGATGCAGGTATTAATGGCCACAGTAGATAGCTTAGGTATGTGCTTGTTTGCGAGTTTTGCTACAGATAAACCGGAAAATGTCGGTTATCTACTCGAGATGATGGCTTGTAAGTTTGGAGGTAAATGGGATCAGGACCGCTTATTTGGGATTGGCGTGCAGACGATCAGTTTAGAAAAGAAATTTAATAAAGCTGCCGGGTTTACAGAAAAAGATAACAGGCTACCGGAGTTCATGTACCAAGAGGAATTACCTCCACATAACGTGATCTTTGATATTACTGAGGAAGAGTTGGGCATGGCTATCCCATTCTGAGGAGGGTTATAATGGAGTAGTTACTTCTCGGCCGATATGGAGCCTGTATTCAAGCAAGACGGAAACTGCTGCAAACACCTGCGTCTCTGAGGCACTGGTTTTAGTAAAAATATAAAGAATGGAATAGGTAATTTCCAGTATTTGATATGAATGGATTTCAGCACGGCTCCCTGTAATCATTGGGAGTCTTTTGTTATTATTTTACTACCAATTATTAATGTCAAAACATACACGTAAAAAGCAGGAATTTGGTGGCTAAGCTCGAAAGACATACTATTAGACTCGACCGCGTTAGTATAGAGTGGCTGGCAAAATAACTAAGAGAACACATTAGGGTATTAGTAAAGGATAAACAGAAGTTATTACGGGAAAAACATTTCACGGGGAGCAGTTATCCTGGTTAACGTTCAGGAAAGATACTGTCAGTCCTGATAGCGAAATTTGGAATTACAGAAAAATTGTATTTGTTCAAAACCTGATTGTACAATATTGGAATGAAATGAGGGTAACCGTATGCTGGGGGCAGATAATAATCATCCTGAGTTTCAACTGAACTGCCGCAGGGATGACAGCGGTACTGAGCTTGACACGTTTGGACCGCGACTGGTGGCATTGGTCATTAAAACCATAGGGGCTGATTATGCGGCCTTGGTAGTGGATGGGTCAAAAGATGAACAGGGAAGGGTTCACCTAATCCGTGCAGGGGATTTGGAATCAGAAACTGTTGATCTGGCAAGCTCGTTCAAGTTGACAGTAGAAGGTACTTCAGTATTGTGGCGAAGTTTGGGAATAACTGATATTTCCGACTCTGTAGAGGTTGCCGTCGTTAATGGGGAAAAGATTACTGCTTATCTCTTGGTGGGGTTTACTGAAAATGGCCGTTGCGGGGAACGAGAGCGCAGTGTTTTGGGAGTACTTGCCGAAAATGCCGCTTTGCAGATAGCTAAAAGGCAACTGAAAGCGGAGCTTACCGAAGCCAATCATTATTTGACAACCTTAGAGGAAATTAGTGGTCTTCTGCCAATGAGTTCCGATTTTGAATTTTTTTTGGGGCAAGTAATTAATGCCCTTAACGATTTAATCGGTGTCGAAAGCGGTGGAGTTTTACTTTATGATGCTGAGCGGCAGGAATTAGTCTTGCAAAATCCTTCATTTGGCAACGTAAACAGTGATGTTAATCTTTACCACCTTTCATTAGCTGGAAAGCCCGGAACTTCCCGGGGTACAGCCGTCGAGGTTTTTTTAAGTGGGCAGCCTCAGTTTTGTAACGATGCTACAGCAGACCCTAATGCTAATCAAGAGTATATAACGATGCTTGGGATTCGCAACTTTCTGAGTATACCTTTAATCGTCGATAATACCAAAATTGGTGTTCTACACCTAAATAACAAAAAGGCGGGCGACTTTACTGAGCGCGATTTTCGGTTACTTAACATGATGGCTTCCCAAATAGCTATTGTTATCAAAAACGCTGATCTTTTTAGAGAAATCAGGCGCCAGGAAAGTGAGACTACTGCCCTTTACAAAACTGGCGTTGAACTGGCGGCATTGCTGGATCAGGAAGCGATTGTCAAGTTGACGGTGACTAAAGTCTGGGAACTACTCCGATGTGACTTGGTTGGGGTCGGGATTGCTGTGAATGGTGAGGTTTCCATAACAGTTAAGGATGGCACCGAGGTCAGGAGTTTGCCTCAAATGAGGATTGAATCAGGTCGAGGGCTTACCTGGGTTGCCCTTGATAACATTGCACCGGTACAAACTATTTATCCTGAATTAAATTCTCACTTGGTCGAAGGTTTGGACGATCTTGACTTGATTGCCAGGTTAGAGGGAATGCAAACGGCTATGGCAATTCCTATGATTATAACTGGTAAAGGAATCGGTCTGATTTACACCTGGCGGAGAAACGGTTTGAAATTTACGGAAATGGAAATAAATCTTTTGCAACGGTTGGCTCAACACGTTGCGGCTGTTCTAGAAAGCGCTAATCTTTACTATCGTGAACGGGAGAATGTTGTTAAACTAAAAGAACTGAATAATCTCAGCGAACTTAGACAAGCTCATCTCCGACGGATGGTTGAAATTCACAACCAGCTCAGCATAATGGTTCTTCAGGGAAATGGCTACCAACGAATTGCTGAAACGCTTACAACTCTGGTCGAAAACCCGGTAGTTGTTGAGGATGTGAATTTTAACTTGCTAGCCTCCGCTACTTATCTCGCTGACCTGTCGCTCCCAGCAGCCCTGCCGAGGGAGTACTGGGCAACTGAAGATGGCTCAAGAATTTTGGAAAATTTGAACAAGCAGCGTACATTGGTTCGTCTACCAGCTCAACCCGATCTTGGGGTTAACTCCCAGCGATTAATTGTCCCAATCTCGGCGGGGCTGGAGGTGCTGGGATATGTTACAGTCTTGGAGGATCAGCGTAAGTTAGAGGAACTGGATTTGGTTGCTATGCAGCACGCCACTACCGTTTTTGCTCTGGAAATGATGAAGGAAAAAATCGCCGGGGAAGTGGAGGCCCGTTTACGGGGGGATTTTCTCGATGATTTGTTGCAGGGTAATTACAAGACAGAAAAGGAAATTGTCAATCGGGCATCTTTTCTCGGATACGATCTGGCCCGGACATACCAGGCTATCATATTCGATATTGATGATTTTAGTCTGCTGGCCAAGAAACTGGGTGATGAAGGCAAGATTGCCAGGACAAAACGCCTGCTAGCTGAGTTGGTGGCTAGAAGGGTCAAAGAACGGTCACCTCAAAGTATAATAACTTTTAAAAGCGATACCATTGTAATATTAGCTGATGCTGCGGTATATAGTCAAAATTCCCTACTTCCTACGGAACTAACTGCACATATAAGGAGGTTAGTAGAGGAAAACATTGAGGGAATTACCATTTCGGCTGGCGTCGGACGTTTAGCTGGCAATATAGCGGCGATCAGGGAATCGTACAGGGAGGCCAAGTTGGCACTTGAAGTGTTTAAAAAGGCCGGCCGTCGGGATTTTCAGGTTAGCTTTGATGAGGTCGGTATTTATCGGTTGTTTTTTCAAAGTGTTGATAACCAGGAATTAGTTTCTTTTGCAAGGCAATTAGTCGGGCCTCTCATGGAGTACGATCGAAAAAAAGCCGGGTTACTGATAACTACTTTGAAATCCTATCTTAGCAATGGATGTAATTTATCGAATACAGCTAAAGCTACTTTCTTACATATTAATACTGTTATCTACCGCCTTAAGAAGATTGAAGAAATATTAGGGATTAGTCTTGACGACACTGAAATCAGATTAAATCTTCAAGTGGCACTGAAGGTTTTGGAATTTATCCAAGGCAATTAAGTGGATGGATTTGAGATGTAAAAACTAATTTTATGAATAAAACGCATATATTATCTGATCAGGAACGACCTATGTGAAATATTAATAAAGGTCGGTTCTTTTTTTATAAACACTTACCATGGTGCTTTGGTTTCTCTGAGCCTATACTATTGAATAGTAAGAATTTTAACAATATTAAGAGGAGGAGTGAAAACTTGGCCAAGCAATAGAGGGAAAAAACAAGGACGATTTGAGATTAAATATTAGGAGGTAAAAATATGAAAAAGCTGGTTGTGCTAATTCTATCGATGGCTCTAGTTTTGGTATTGTCGGGATGTGGAGGAACATCAACTAATGCTCAGAAACAAGGTAGTTCAACCGAGACTGTGAAGCCCATCGTTTTGAAGTACGCCTTTGTCTCTCCAGCCAGTACTTTTCCAGCTAAGCAAATGGCTCATTGGAAAGAAGAACTGGAAAAAAGGACCAATGGACAAGTTAAAGTGGACTTATTCCTTGGGGGTGCCCTTTTAAATAACCAGAATATGTATGACGGGGTGCGGGACGGTGTAGCGGATATTGGCCTTTCAGCGACGACCTATGAGCCAGGACGCTTTCCACTGTTAGGAATCTCAGATCTTCCTTCGGGATATCCCAATGCTGCGGTAGCCAGCCAGGTTGTTTATGACCTGGTCAAAGAGTATCCGCCGGAAGCTTTTAAAGATTATAAAGTTATTACAGCATTCGCCACTGAACCAGCTTATATGATGGTAAAAAAACCGGTGTCTAGCCTTGCGGACCTTAAAGGCCGTAAAATCAGAATTTCTGGTTCATTAACTCCGACGTTAAAGGAACTTGGAGCTGATGCCTTAGGAATGCCGATGCCGGAAGTTCCGGAAGCTTTGCAGACAGGGGTAATTGAAGGAATGGTCTCTTCCCGGGAAGTTTTACAGGATATGAAGTTGGCTGAAACACTTAAATATTATACCGACTATCCATTGGCAGTTACAACCTTTGCTGCCGTAATGAACAAGGGCGTCTGGGATTCCCTCCCGTCCAACGTGCAAAAAGTGATAGATGAGTTAGCGACAGAAATGCCAAAGTGGACGGGTGATTACTTGGACAATCATGTTAATGAAGCCCTTGCCTGGAGCAAAAAAGAATATGGATTACAGGTTACTACCCTTTCCCAGGAGGAAAAAGACACCTGGAATAAAAAACTGAGGTCGGTCCAGACTAGTTATGTCTCTGGGTTAAAAGCTAAGGGATTACCAGCTGAGCAATACGAGAAAAGATTATACGAACTGATCAAACAATACAGCGCTAAAGAAGCCAAATAAGTTGTTTACTGACATACTTAAGATTGCTGGAACTCTTAGTATGGAAAAAAGGGGGTTTTAACAATGACAAACGACAACCGAGTTATGCCAGAGCATACCTCCAATACCAGCGACAAGCTAGGAGTTTCAACGGGAACCAGTATTGTTAACGGATTAAGTCAAGTCAATTACTTTTTAAACTGTGGCATGGCTTGGCTTGCGGGTACTTGCTTGTTTTTGATTGTATTGTTGGTGGTTACTAATGTCATAAGCCGGGCTGTTTATGTTCCCTTTTCAGGTGCGGAAGAATTGGTGGGGTGGCTAGCAGCCACCACCACTGCTTTTGCATTGGGATACACTCAAATTAAACGTGGTTATGTGGACATTGATGCCTTAACTCAACGGTTTCCGCTATTTCTACAGAGTATCCTCAAAAGAGTCATTCTTATATGCTCCGCTTGTTTCTTCGCCTTAATTTCCTGGAAACTTATCGGTTATACTTTAACTGTCAAGTCTAATGGCAATCTTTCAGAGACAATGAGAATACCTTTTTACCCTTTAATATTTTTGTTATCCTTGGGGTTTGCTGGTTTAACTATAGCCCTATTGACTGATCTATTAGTAGACTTTTTAGGAGAGGAGGGCAAACAATGAGCTTAAACACTATAGCCCTTCTTGGCTTGATCATCCTGTTTGGCTTGATGCTTCTGAGGATGCCTATCAGCTTTGCCATGTTCATTTCGGGTTTTCTGGGGTTGTTGGTTGTGGCATCTCCAAGGGCAGCTTTTAATATTTTGACTGGTGACCTTTGGTCTCAGTTTTCAAGCTATACTATGAGTGTGATTCCCCTATATATTTTAATGGGGGAAATAGTCTTCCGGTCTGGGATAACCGAAAGTCTTTTCAAGTCGGCCTATAAGTGGGTTGGTCAGTTTCGGGGCGGAATGGCTGGCACTGTGGTACTGGCTAGTGCAGGGTTTGCGGCTATCTGCGGATCAAATTCGGCGACTGCTGCTACTATGGGCACCATGGCCCTTCCCGAGCTCAGAAAGTACAAATACCAGGATATTTTAAGCACGGGTGTGGTGGCGGCTGGGGGAACTCTGGGTATTATTATTCCTCCTAGTACGGTTCTCTTGGTGATTGCTTTACAAACAGAACAATCGGTTAGACAGTTGTTTGTTGCGAGCATGATACCAGGACTAATTTTGGCACTGTTTTTTTTACTTACAATCTCTTTTCTCTGTCTTCGTAACCCTGAAATTGGTCCGCCGGGACCCCGGGTAAACTTTAAAGAGAAATTAACTTCGACGCTAGGTGTTCTCCCAACGTTTATTCTTTTTGTATTTGTCATTGGCGGCTTATTCTGGGGTTGGTTCACACCTACGGAATCGGGGGCTTTAGGATCTTTTGGAGCCATAGTACTGTCCTTGCTAATGCGTAAGTTAACTTTTGCGAAGCTTAAGATGGCGATTTCCGGAACCTTGCGTAGCTCGACAATGGTAATCACATTGGTGATTAGTGCCATGGTTTTTAGCCGGTTTTTAACTCTCACCAGATTGCCCTACAATGTCGCCGACTGGGTAATCTCTTTAGCTTTGCCACCGCTAATTATCCTCTTAATTATTACATGTATTTTCATTATTGGCGGCTCACTGATGGATGCTTTAGGTTTCTTGATTATCGCTATTCCAATTTTCTATCCGACAATCATCTCTCTTGGCTATGATCCGGTTTGGTTTAGCATCTTTTTGTGCATCGTTACCAGCGCCGGGGCGATTACTCCACCGGTTGGGGTTAACGTTTTCGTAGTAAAAGGGCTGGAACCGGAAATACCTATTATGTCAATATTTAAAGGGGCTGGTTATTTCCTTCTACCCTATGCTGTGTTAGCTGCCCTGTTGATTGCTTTTCCTAAAATTGTTACTTTTCTAGTTTAGAATAGATGTTTTAATTAACTCAACTTTCTCACTTGACATCCAATGAATATCCTGCTCAAATTTAAACTTAAGACATATATCACATTTAATCTGTCATTTGTGTCGAAAGGGATCCTTGACGAAGGATCCCTTTCGTGCTATCAAGAAAAGTATTTATTTGAGACGGTCCAAGATCAAATATAATCCCATAGAACAAGTATGGGGACGTTTGGAGCCAGGTGTCCGTCAAAATCAGTAACTAGAGATATTCAATGTACGTACAGATTTTTTAAAACGTCTCCGATATAACCTACATTCCCGAATTTTTATACCTATGAAAGTACGTTCACACCAAGGACAGAATACAGTTCTGTTTGCTTCTTTGTCATTCGCTCATTCGATGTTTTTTCCCAGGTTGCTCATAACGTTCTATGATACTCCATGGAAGTACATTTTGCGTTCGCCAGTAATCACTTCACCGCTTCGTTTTTTGCTTTCTGAATAACTCCAGCCGATTGTGCTGGAATGATAGTATAGTTTACCTAGAGCTACAGTGAGATCGCGATACTATCGTGTCTCGTACTTCATTCAAGGCTTTCTGCACGAATTAACCCATGATATAATTTTAAGGGTATATTTGTGTGTTTGATGAAGATTTATTTCGCAGGGCACTAGAAAAGGTCAAGGTGCAATCGACTTAATATGATATAAAAAGGAGAATAATTATGCATTATACAGCCACCGTTTATAGACCACCAGTTGAGGCAAATAATATATTATTACAAGTGACGAGTGGGTGTTCACATAATAGTTGTAAGTTTTGCAATATGTATGAAGGTGTGAGTTTCAGAGTATCACCCTTGGAAGAAATTGAAGAAGATTTAAATGAAATAAGGCAATTTAACCCTAATGCGAAAAGAGTTTACTTGGTAGGTGGAGACCCGTTTGTATTGAGCTTTGAAAAATTAAAACCAATTCTATTAAAAATAAAAGAATACTTGCCAAAATGTGAAAGAATATCAATGGCTGGACGCATTTCTAATACTAAAAACAAAACAGTTGAGCAACTAAAAGAATTGCGCAGTTCGGGTCTAAGTTTCATATATTTTGGTATGGAAAGTGGAGATGATGAAACATTATTGCATATCAATAAAAAGCAAACAGCCCAAGAAATTGTGGAACAATGCAAAAAAATAGAAGAAGCAGGAATCGAATATCATCTAATTTATTTGAATGGTCTTGCTGGTGCTAAAAGAGGTAACGATCATGCGCTAGAATCTGCAAAAGTAATTAATCAATTGAAACCTACCGAGATATCTATTACGTCATTAACGCTATTTCCTGGAACCGAATTACATAAAGCAGCTCAAAGAGGCGAATTTATTGAATCTACTGAATTAGAAAGAATAATAGAACTAAAGACTTTTATCGAACAGTTAGATACTGATACTTATATATATGTCCACTATACAACCGCAGTGTCATTAGAAGGAACGTTTCCCGAAAATAAACAAATGATGCTGAATAAATTACAATACATTATCAATAATTTTGATGAGGAGATATACCGGAAGCGTCGAGAAAAAATACGAACGGTGTAGAAGTTATGGATGTGTAAGGATATGAATGGTGAGAAGTAAATAGTGACGATTTAAAGAAGCTGGAAAGAGATTGGCGTTCAATGCTTTTCATTTCCCATGATTTTTTTCATCGTTGGAGGATGGTCATGGAGGAGAAGTTTGGAACTGAAGAAACGGCGGATTTGGTAGATCGCTTTTGGCAATCAGTTGGAGAGGGAAAAGGAGAAAGTTACCTTAACACTGGTGGAAGCAGTAAATCAATTGAGTAGTGTCTCAGTAACTCAGGTTGCTAGTACAGGGGAACTTACCCAAGCTTTGGACAAATCTCTCGAATGGCAGAGAAGTTAGTGGAAATGGGCCAGGTCGATTAATAAGGAGGCAAAAAGGTTGGAGATCCTACTCTAAGGATCTCCAACCTTTTGCTCATCTTAGGTATAATTCTCTCAACGGCCTTAAATAGAGGGTCAACGGCAAATATTAACGGTATTACCTTGTAGGGATATTTAATGAAATGGCGTATTACATAGTGTGAAGGAAAAAACGGCGGGGTGATGCTTTTGCCTTATAGCGATACGGAACTAAGTGATTTTATAAGCACTATTCTGAGCGGAGAAGTCGGAAAATTCAGAATTATAGTCGAAGTTTTTCAGAATCCAGTATTCAATTTTGTGTATAGGATAATCGGCGATCGAGAAGAGGCCAAGGACATCGCCCAAGAGACATTTTTAAAAGTTTATAAGAGCCTAGGGCAATATGATCACGCTTATAAATTCTCCTCTTGGCTGTTTCGAATTGCAACTACAGTTTCGATTAGTTACTTGCGTAAGAAGAAGCCCATCTTCTTGCCCTTCGACGAGGGCCTTCACTACGATATGGTTTCGCCAAGAGGGTCCCCTGAGGAAGTATGTGAGAATCATGAAACGTCCTCTCAAATTCAGGAAGCAATGCTACTGCTTCCGAGCAAATATCGTCTTGTTCTTGTGCTTAAATACATCAATGAATTTAGCTGTCAAGAAATTGCCAAAACATTGGATACGAATGTAAAGAATGTAGAAACCAGCTTATATCGTGGACGCAAAATGTTAGCTGCCAGTTTAACACAAAACTTTAGAAATAAGAGGTACAAACGATGAAATGTTCGACTATAAAAACATATTGCGACCGTTATCTAAACAAAGAGCTCGATGATTTTACCTTCCAATTAATCCGTAAACATCTTAGTACATGCCCAACCTGTATGGCCTTTTTTCAGAACTCAATGATTTTAGCTGACCTTATTAAAAAATCCCTGTCCTTAGAGAGCCTGAGTAGCGATTTTACGGACCAAATTATGCAGGCAGTAGAGAACCTCCCAGTTCCTCAAGCTGATGTCTACCTTTCATTTCCTAACGTTTCCGAATACCCTAATTTTAATTATAGGCCCATTTCCCCCAATTGGGAAAAAGGTTGGACGAGTTGTAGACTATGGCGGGATTTATGGTTCACACTTGGTAACTACTCACATGAATATTACTTAAAGTCAAGCCTGAATAACCTTAGGGGGGAGCGTAATGCTGGATAAGCCTGATAAAACCTTCCGTTCCTCTAATGTAAAAAACTCGTTTCGGAAGATGTTTGGACGGATAAGGCAGGAGAGCCTTCCTTTTCTACCTCGCACACTAAGTTTAGCGGCTAAAATTGAACAGGTGAGCCTTGATCAACTCTTGTCTCATCCTGAGCAAATGTCAAAGGCGCTGCGTAATACCAAACGTGTTATTGGAACTGACGCGATTTTGGTTCCCATATCCTTTTCTGTGCCTGTTCTTCAGAATACTCCCTATAATAGTTCCGATTTTTTCACAGCTGGCGTTACGGAAAACATGCTTGAAGTAATCCGTCATCTTAAGGCAGATCAGGAATATGTAGCCTGCTTAATACCGGGTCCGGTTAGTACAGTCCAAAAAATCTTTGCCCAACATGAAGCTCCTGATCCAGAGTTGTATCTAAGGACTGTTCGAGCACTTTGCCAAGGTATTTTGGAGATTACAAGGATAATCGGAGAAGCACGTCCGGATTTAATAGTTATTCAAGAGAGAAAGTTACCAGAGTCATTATTAGACGAGCATTGTGTTTTCGAACTGCTTGATCCGGTTTTTGCAACCATTGGTTATTACAATGCTGAACCGATTTTGTCCGTGTCAGATATTAGCTGGTCTCTTCTGCAAAGGCTAGCTGAGAGTGCTAAAGGGATCATACTCACTCAGAACGTTTTAGAAGATTACTCTTTAACAGATTTATCCGAATTGCAGCGGGAAACAGGGACATGTTTTGGCTTGCAACTGCCTGAAGAGATATATTTTGGCCAGAATCACTTGCTAGAAAAATTCTGTAGCGATGTATTAGCCTGTTTTGAGGGGAGGGGTGTTTTTGCTTGTAGTATGGACGAAGTTCCGATTAATTGTCCGATTGAATACCTACAGATAATTGCTCAGACCTTGAGAACTCCATTTAAGGCCTAGGAAAACTGCAAAAGGGGGGACCAAAAACCAATGGGTTTTTCAATCAATATTGACACAGGAGGCACATTTACCGATGGCTTTTTTGCCAGAGGCACCGAATACAAAACGATCAAAGTATTAACCACACCCCATGATTTGACAGAATGTCTTATTAACTGTATCCAAGAGGGAGCAAAACTTTTCAACCTCATCGAGGAGGAAATGTTAAGGGACACTGATACGATTCGCTATAGCACAACCATCGGGACAAATGCTATCATCCAGCACACGGGCTCTAAGTTAGGTTTAGTTGTATCTCAGGGTAGTGAGGAAAATCTATACGAAGAGGATTTCGATGAAGACGACCCTCTCTATCTACTATTGGGCAAAGATATGATCCTGGGGATCTCTGGAGAAATTGATGCCGGTGGACAGGAAACTAAAGATTTATTCCGGGAGGAAGTGATTAGTGCTGTACAAAGATTGATCGATAAAGGAGCTCGGGGTATTGTTATTAGCCTAAAGAATTCCTATTTTAATCCAAGTCATGAACAAACAGTTAGAAAATGGATTAAGGAGGAGTTTCCCAGATATTTTCTCGGCTCGCCCAATATTTTTCTGGCCAGTGAAATCAGTGAACGGCACAACGAACGTTTAAGGACCAATACGACTATTTTAAACGCTTATATACATCGCCACATGGCCCGGTATCTATACAAAGCGGAGGAGGATCTCAGACAGAAATTCTATGATAAACCATTGCTTGTTGTGCATAACAGTGGCGGTGTGGCTCGGGTGGCTAAAAGTAAGTCACTCAATACCTATAATTCTGGCCCAGTGGCCGGTTTGGTCGGAGCGGATGTTCTCCGTCGTCGCTACGGTTGGCAAAATATCATCAGCACGGACATGGGGGGAACCAGCTTAGATATTGGTGTCATTAAAAACGGGCAGTTTAATTATGAATTAGAACCTAGGATCGCTGGTTTGAAGACTAATATGGCCATGATTGAAATTAAGGCTTTAGGGGCGGGCGGTGGTTCTATAGCCAGCATCATGGGCGGAGAAGTAACAGTTGGTCCAGACAGCGCAGGTGCTTTACCCGGACCCGCATGTTTTGGGATGGGTGGAGTGAGGCCAACCGTAACGGATGCCGATCTCGTTTTAGGCTTTATTGACTCAGAGTATTTCTTGGGTGGACGTATGAAGTTAGATCGTCAACGGGCCGAAGCAACGATAAAGCAAGATATTGCCAATCCTCTAGGGATTTCGGTGGAGGAAGCAGCCGCTTTGATTAAAAAGGATGTAGACCGTAACATTGCTAGCCAGCTACGGGAACTAATTGCAGGTTCAGGTGAAAGCTGGCAGCCCGAGGCCATTCTAGCATACGGGGGGGCTGGTCCAACCCATTGCTGCGGTTATACCGCCGGATTAGGCGTTGCCAAGATCATTACTTCACCGTATTCCCCAGTGTTTAGCGCTTTTGGTCTCGGCAACATGGATATTAACCATAAATATGCCTGGAGTAAGCGTGTTGACCTGGCTGACGACGCTGAGGTACTATGCGACAGGGTTAACGGAGCGCTGGAAAGTCTAAAACGAGCAGCCTACAGGGATATGCGTTGCGAAGGATTTGCTCCGGAGGGGATAACTTTCTATCTTGAAGTTCTGGGAACAGACTTATTTAAAAATAATGAAAAAAGGTATTTGCTGTCCCAAAACATTTTAGAACCGGAAGTACTAGCTCTCCTTAAAGGTCAGTTCTCCCAACTCTATTCAATCATTCTTAATGCAGAAGTAAAGATTCCGCACCAGGATGTCGTGATATTTGCTAAGGGTAGTCAGGATGCCACTCATGCTTTGGCTGGCGGACGAAACGTTTACTGGCCTGATCTTGGACAATTTGTGGATACTCCTGTTTATCGCAGGGAAGCGCTGCGTCCAGGGAACGTCGTGAACGGACCAGTCGTCATAGAAGCTTTGGACACGACCTGCGTAATTCCAAAAGACTACCGGTTCAGCGTGGATGAATACGCAAATGGTGTCATTGAGGGGGTGCAGTAATGAGGGTCCGGATTACTGAATACTTGGAGATTGATTTAGATAAAGAAATGTGGTTGTGCCAGCGTTGCGGTAAAGAGCTTACTGACGCCGGAGAATCCTATAAGCGGGGCTGTAAAGTGCGAGAAAGGGATTCTAGGGAAATTCACAGGCCTTTGATCGAAAATAGTATGTATACCTTCTCCCCTGATCCTGACTATTGTCGGATTATCGAATTCTATTGTCCAAGATGTGGGACGATGATCGAAAATGAGTACCTCCCGCCCGGTCATCCCATTACAGAAGATATTCAACTGGATATCCAAAAACTCAAGGCTAAGTACAAGGGGGAATGATCGATGCCTGTGACGATGGGGTTTGATGTAGGAGGCACCTTCACGGATTGTTTCATTGATCGTGACGGAGAGACAGCTATTGTGAAAGTGCCAACGACCTATTATGATTTTAGCGTTTGTTTTTTTAAAGCGATCGAAGAGGCTGCCGGAAAATTTGATCTAGCAATGGAAAATTTACTGGAGGAGACCGAATCGATCAGGTATTCAACGACCATTGGCACCAATGCCATAATTGAACGGACAGGACCCAAGTTGGGATTAATTACGACTGCCGGTTTTGAGGATACGATTTACATCGGACGCGCCCGTCAGTGGGCAGATGGAGGATCTTTTAATGACAATAAGGACTTAGCGCGGATTCAGAAACCCCTCCCTTTGATTCCTCGAGATATGGTTGTGGGTGTTCGCGAGCGTGTTGATTGCTTCGGAAAAGTGGTTATGCCTATTGATAAGGAGGATGTTCGACAGAAGCTTCAATATCTTGTTGATCGGGGAGCTATGGGATTTGCAGTCTGCTTGCTGTGGTCTTTTCGTAATCCTGCCCACGAACAAATGGTGCGGGAAGTCATTGAAGAAGAGTATCCCGAGAGTTATTTAGGAAGTATGCCAATTCTTCTGTCCAGCGAAATTTCTCCGAAGATTGGTGAATACGGTCGGTTTATGACCACTATTGTGAACGCCTATATGCATAAGGATTTAAGCGAACAATTATCAGGTCTGGAAGAGAGGTTGCGGGAACGAGGCTTTCCCAAACCCCTAACCTTAGTGCATAATACCGGCGGCATGAAGAAAGTCTCGCGCACAAAGGCGGTTTTTACGCATAACGCAGGTCCAGTGGCAGGAGTTTTTGGCAGTAAGTTCATTGGCAATTTGTATACGGCAGAAAACATTATCTTTACAGATATGGGGGGCACAAGTTTTGACATGGGAGTTGTCGCGGAAGGAAAGGTGCGATCCCATGATTTTATCCCGGTTATTGATCGCTGGCGTACTCAAGTATCGGCAATCGAAACAAGGTCCATCGGAGCAGGCGGGGGTTCGATTGCCTGGCTCAACCAAATGATGGGGAATGTCTTGGAGGTTGGACCCCAGAGCGCAGGGGCTATGCCCGGTCCAGTTGCCTATAATTTGGGGGGCACTGAACCGACTGTAACCGATGCTGACATCGTGCTGGGTTACCTTAATCCCCGGTTTTATCTCGGTGGCAAAATGCGTCTTAACAAAGAAAAGGCCCATGGGGCAATTCAGGAGAAAATAGCTAAACCTTTGGGCATTGATGCCATTGAGGCAGCCTATCGCATTAAAAAGATCATCGACGCGAAAATGGGCCAAGAAATTTATAAGGAAGTGGCCTTGCGCGGACACGATCCCCGGGAGTTTGTCCTGTTTGCCTCCGGCGGGGCGGGGCCTAGTCATTGTTGTGGCTTTAATGCCCACTTAGAGGTGCCAAAGATTATCACCAGTTCTTTTTCTCCAGTATTTGGAGCATTTGGAGCTACAGTCCTGGATAGCTTCCATACTTATGAGAAATCTGCCTACTTAAAGCTCTATACCTTTGGCGGTCAGAACTATTTAGAAGATTACGCCCAGTTCAATAATGTGGTCGAAGAGCTCCAGGATATGGCTTATCGCGACCTTCTGCTGGAAGGGTATAACCGAGAGCATGTTCAATTTTACCTAGAACTGGATATGAAGTACGGAACACAAATGAACGTTTCAACCGTGGTCTCCCCTTTACTCTCTCTATCCGGCGAAGGAGATGTTAAAGCACTTTGTCAAGCCTTCGCGGACGTTTATTCTACCCTTTATACTCCGGAGGCTGCTTACCCAGAAGGCGGGATTGACGTAGAAACGTTCTATCTACGTGCCAAAGTACCCCAAAAGCACTTCGTTTTTGCTGCGCATCCCATTGGCAGTTCCGTACCAAACAATACAGCTATAAAGGCAACCAGGTCAGTATTCTGGGAAGAATATATGGATTTTCGCCCGACTAAGATCTACGAATTTGACGCCTTGGTATCCGGAAATGTGATCGAGGGTCCTGCCGTGATCGAGGCTGAGGACACCACCTATTGTATATCCCCCGGGTATGTCTTTACCTTGGACCAATATCGGAATGGAATCTTTGAAGTTCAAAGATAATCTCTTAAGGGAGGGATGAATCATGGCTGGCCGCGACTTAGAATTGCGCAACAGGCTTAAGCCCGAACCGCCTACAGAACGGGAATTGGCCTGTATGGAAAATATACTGGACGTCGATTTTGAGGTCTTTCGTCATAAGATGCAAATGATTACCCTGGAATGCAAGGAAACCTGTATTAAACTCGGAGCTAGCACAGGCATGCGCTGGGGGGATCTCGGGATTTCTATCTACACTGCCTCGGGGGATTCTGCGATTTGTGCTACCGGTATCTGGTTTCATACCGTGCTGGGCCAAATACCCCTCAAATATATTCTTAAGCACTGGGCTAACGATCCCAGCGTCGGGATCAAGGAGGGAGATTCTTTCTTTGCCAATGATCCACTTTACGGCGGTGTTCATACCCCGGATATGATGCAATATATGCCAGTATTTAATGAAGGCGAATTGATAGCCTGGGTTGGGTGTGTCGTTCATTCGGGTGAAACAGGCGCCACGGAACCGGGTGGTGCTCCATTAACCGCCCGTAGTCGGTATGATGAGGGGATTCATATCCCACCCATCAAGATAGCTGAAAATTTTCGCTTACGTGAGGACGTAATTAACACTTTCGCCCATATGGTCAGGGATCCGCGCTCTTTGATTTTGGATATCAAAGCCCGGGCGGCGGCTTGCGCCGTGGGACGGAAACGGATCACGGAGGTGGTTCAGAAGAAAGGGGTGGACTTTGTCGTAGGAGCCATGCGCAAATTGATTAGCTCAACGGCTGAAGCGGCAAAACGGAAGGTGAGCTTACTAAATGACGGCGTATACGCCCAACCACGTATGTTGGATACGGTGGGCACCGAGGACGCTCTGATTAAACTGATGGTAACAATAAGGAAAGAAGGAGAGAAACTCCACCTCGATTTAACCGATTCCTCACCGGAAATCCCAGATAAGCCTGTCAATACGCACTTCCAAGGTATTATTGGCATCTCGGCGGTATATCTTTGTGGCTATCTTTTCTATGAATTGCCAGCGAACTCTGGTCTGTTGGAAGTATTAGATTGGCATTTTCCAATTAATTCGATCGTAAATCCAAATCCAGAAAGCCCAACCAGTTTGGCTCCTTGGACAGAGGTCATTATAGAGCATGGGATTTCACAAATTGGAGCTAAAATGCTGTACACTTTGGATCCTATGCGGTCCGTAGCTGCCTGGTTTAAAGGGTTTAATATGGCAGTATATGGTGGGATGAATCAATATGGGGAACCCTTGGCTGATGTTGGTCCGGAAATGAATGCCGGGGGTTTGGGAGCTCGCCCAGATATGGATGGTACTAATGTTGCCGGTGCCTTCTTTGCTGCTTTGTCCGATACCGGAGATGTAGAATCGATTGAGATTGATCGTCCCTTCCTTTATCCTTACCGGAAATACTTCCAAGATAGTTTTGGGTTTGGCAAATTCCGGGGTGGGGCTGGGTTGGATTATGCTATGATGATCCACCAAGTGCCCTGGTTATTTATGGGAGGATTGGGCTATGGAGCTAAAATCCCTGCCACGGTGGGGCTGTTTGGTGGCTATGCCATTCCAACTATAGTAGCAATAAAGCAAAAAAGAAGTAATCTAAAGGACATGTTCAACCGGACAGATGGCAGAGTGCCTTCTTCCACCCATGAACTATTGCAGCAGGATTTAGGAGGCCAACGGGAAATTTGGCCGATCTCCTGTCCTGGAGAAGTGTTGCTGGAGGGCGATGTATTTATTGCTGCAGTCGGTGGCGGTGGTGGTTATGGGGATGTCTTGGAGCGTGATCCTGAAATGGTAGTTCAGGATATTAAAGATGGCCTATCCTCTGCCTGGACAGCGGATAACGTCTATCATGTTGTTTACGATTCGGTAACTTTAAGGGTGGATCATGCCGCTACGGAGCAACGGAGAGCAGATGAACGCCAGAAGCGACTTGCCAGTAGTGAAGATTATAGCGAGTTTGAACGGCGCTGGCTGACCCAAAAACCGTCGGAACAAGTATTGAGGTATTATGGAAATTGGCCAAACCCTTCCAAGCCCCCAAGGAGTGAGGGGGATGAGTGACAGTGTATTAGAGTTCCTTAGGGACAAAGCGGCCAGAAATGGCGACCGAAGGTTTCTTCATTTTGAAGGTCGGGATGTCAGTTATCGCGAGTTGGATGTACTTACCAACAGAATGGCCAACGGACTGAAAGACCAGGGCATCGGGCCGGGTGACAAGGTCTGTATCATGATGACTAATAGTTTAGAATTTGTCTCTGCCTGGCTGGGTTTGGTAAAGATCGGCGCCGTGGAGGTGCCGATCAATACAGCCCATAAAGGGGATCTGCTCTGCTATTTAATTAACAATAGCGATGCTCGGTTTATGATCGTTGATGCTGACTACCTAGGTACTATCGCCAAAATCGAACCGGAGCTTGCCAAATTAGAAAAGTTATTTGTGTGGCAGGAAGAACAAACGGAAATGCCCAATTTTCAGAAGCTTACGCTCTTACCCTTTGAAGACTTATATGTTGGGGACATGACCTTGATAGGCAGCGAGCCTCTCGGACAAGATGACTTCTGCATCCTCTATACATCGGGGACGACCGGACCTTCGAAGGGAGTGGTCCTGCCCCACAAGTATGTCATCAATCTTAGTATTTCCAATGCCAATCAGTTGGGGTATACCGAAAATGATGTGCTTTATGCTTGTTTGCCTTTGTTTCATGGCAACGCGCAGATGATGTCTATCTTGGCCGCAATGGCTGCTAATGCAAGTGTTGTCCTAGTCAAACGTTTTAGTGTAAGCAGGTTTTGGGAGGAGACTGATGAATACGGGGCTACCGCAACCAATTTGCCGGGAAGTGTGATATCGATGCTTCTAAAACAAGACCCCAGTGAAAAAGATGTCCACCATTCCCTACGCCAAGTGTTCACCGCCGGAACTCCCAAGGCCGCCTGGGAAGAATTTGAGCAGCGTTTTCAGGTCCGAATCTATGAAGGTTATGGTTCGACTGAGTGTGGCATGATTCTAATGAACACTGTATCCAATCGAAAGGTTGGAACGATTGGCAAGCCGGCGAAGGGCTATCAGGTGACTATTGTTGATGAAGCGGACAATCAATTGTTGACTGGTCAAGTCGGGGAAATTGTGACACGACCGGAAGAACCGTACTGCATGATGAAATGGTACTACAAGCAGCCGGACAAAACGTTGGAAGCCTATCAAAACTTATGGTTTCATTCTGGAGACTATGGGTACCAGGATGAAGAAGGCTTTTTTTACTTCGTGGACAGGAAAAAGGACGTTATTCGGCGTCGGGGCGAAAACATTTCCTCGTTTGAAGTAGAGCGATCAGTAAATACGCATCCTAAGGTGCTGGAATCTGCAGCAGTTGCGGTACCTGACCCGTTGGGAGAGTATGAGTTAAAGGTGGTTGTAGTACCAAGACTTAACGCTAGCCTTACCCCTGAAGAACTGATTGCTCATTGTGAAGAGCGCATGGCTAATTTTATGGTACCCCGTTATGTCGAATTGAGAGGTTCTTTACCCAAGACTCCCACGGACCGGGTGGAAAAATATAAGTTGCGCCAGGAAGGGGTCAATAACCAGACTTGGGATAGATTGAAGGGATAGTAAATGAGGTGGATTCGGTGTCGAAAACAATTCAAGATGGATTATGGCAAGAGGAATTTGGAAAACCATTATTAATTGCTTCCCAATGCCTCCAATGTGAGAGTAAATACTTTCCAGAACGAAAAATTTGTCCAAAATGTTATAGTGATAAGTTATCGACAGTCTTATTGGCTAGCAGCGGAATAGTTTTTTCCTGCACACAGGTGTTTGTCAAGTCAAAACTTATTCCGGAACAGCCGTATACGGTAGGCTATGTTTTGTTGGCGGACGGGATAACTGTGCCTGCCCGACTAATAGGTGATAAAGGCAAACTGGAGATTGGCTTACCAGTATCCCTGGCGGTTGGAGTTACAGGAAAAGACTCCGAAGGAGAGGAAGTTATCGGTTATTATTTTCAACCGCCCAACGAGGTGGAAACATGAATGTATCGATTATCGGAGTGGGGATTACCCCCTTTGGCAAGTTTCCGCACCTTAACCTGGAAAATTTAGGATTTGCCGCAGCCTGGGAGGCCATTCGTGACGCGGGCCTCACTCCTGCCGACATTCAAACAGCTTATTCCGGTAATGCCTTGGCTTCCCAATTATTTGGCGAGTTTACGATCGGTCAAAAAATACTGTGGGGTTTGGGTATTCATCAGATTCCAGTCATCAATGTTGAGAATGCCTGTACGAGTGGATCAACCGCGTTTTATCTGGCCTGCTTAGCCATCGAATCCGGCGCGGCCGAAGTAGCCTTAGTTCTTGGTGTGGAGAAAATGTATGTACCGATAAAGAAGGTCCTGGATGCGGGAGCAAATGATTTGGAAACTAAACTCGGTTTTATCGTACCCGGATCATTTGCCATGCGAGCCAATAGTTATATTAAGGAATATGGATTGAGACCAGAAGAAATGGCCCTGGTATCCGTGAAAAACCATCAGCACGGCGCTTTAAATCCTAATGCTCAGTACAAGGAGACAGTGACTGTCGAAGAAGTTCTCGGTTCGCCAATGGTGGTCAGTCCCTTAACCAGGCTTAGTTGCTGCCCTCAGGGTGATGGTGCTGCCGCCGTTGTTATCTGTCGTTCGGACATGGCTAAACGCTTTGGAAGTAAAGCAGTGCAAGTTAAAGCCAGTGTCCTTCTAAGCGGCAGTTATGATAACCCACCCCATTTAGCCCAGTGGCCTGCTGATACCCGATCTGCTCAAAAGGCCTATCAACAAGCCGGCTTGGGCCCAGAGGATTTAGACGTGATTGAACTTCATGATGCCTTTACCATTGCCGAAATCATTCATTATGAAGGTCTTGGTCTTTGTCCTCCGGGTGAGGGGGGAAAACTTCTCAAGGAAAGAAAAACCTGGTTAGGGGGTAGTATTCCTGTTAATCCTAGTGGCGGCTTGTTAGCCAAAGGGCATCCTGTAGGAGCTACCGGAGTAGCTCAGATTGTGGAAATTGTGCAGCAATTACGCGGCGTGGCTGGTGCCCGGCAGGTGCCGAAGGCTAAGGTAGGTCTGGCGCATTGCATGGGGGGAGATTTACAGGGAGATGCCCGGTCCGTAACCATCAACATCTTGGCAGTTTAGTTTTTGGGGAGGGAATGTATTGCCGTACAAGGACATTATCTACACTAAGGATGCTGGAGTTGCTTGGATCACCATCAATAGACCGGAAAAAATGAATGCTATGTGTATGCAGACCTTGGACGAGCTGCTTGATGCCTTCGAGGACGCTACAGATGATCTATCTGTGGGGGTTGTCGTACTGACAGGTGCGGGTAATAAGGCATTTTGTACGGGCGGGGATCTTGGCGAAATGAATGAAGGCAATGCTCAAGAATGGGTGCAGAAGACAAATAGACTTCTTTTGCGACTTACGGTATTAATCCGAAATATGCCCAAACCGGTAATCGCCGCTGTGAATGGGGCATGTGTGGGCGGCGGTAATGAACTGAACATCTTATGCGATATGTCGATTTGTGTGGAGCATGCCCGGTTTAGTCAAGGTGAGGTTAAAATTGGCGCCGTTCCGCTCTGGGCAGCTTCTCAGCTTCTTCCCCGCATTGTAGGGGAGAAAAAGGCCAGGGAAATCGTTTTTCTTGGCAGGATGCTTACTGCTCAAGATGCAGAAAAACTTGGTTTAGTCAATAAAGTAGTTGCGGCCGATCAGCTTGATGAAGAAGTCCAGAAATGGTGTGTAGAGATTTTGTCCATGAGTCCTCAAGCTTTAAAGTTGAGCAAAACTGCTTTAAATTTTGAATCGGATAATTTATGGCCTGCTTTCAACTGGGGGATGACTGCAATTGGACTTCAATGGGGCTCAGACGAGTTGATGGAGGGAATTAACTCCTTTAAGCAAAAAAGAAGGCCGGATTTTAATAAGTTCCGATCTAAACCCTAAACCCTAAACCCTGAGTTTACTCATGTGAAAAGTAAAAGGAGGAGAATTTATGCTGGCAGCAGTCGTAAAGGGAATTAAACTGGTTGCTTTAGAGGAAGTGCCAAAACCAATACTCCAAAATCCAACGGATGTGGTTTTAAAAGTCACAGCCACGGCTATTTGCACAAGTGATGTTCACATAATAGATGGATATTTTCCACCCAGTCCCCCCTTTATTATCGGTCATGAATTCATTGGTATAGTAGAGGAAGTAGGTAATGCAGTAAAGAATTTTAAACTGGGAGATCGGGTTGCTGCCCCGCCTGCACCATTCTGCGGTATCTGTGAAAATTGCCGGAAGGGACAGTATGGCCAATGTATGAATTCGGCCATTTTTGGTAGTGGTTCTAATTGGGGCAATCTACCCGGCGGAATGGCAGAATTTGTACGGGTTCCCCATGCGGATTCGTCATTGGTCAGAATTCCCGCTGAAATAAGTGATGAACAGGCTGTTTTTGTGGGCGATATGTTAACCACAGGCTATTTTGCAGTGGACAACTGCGCCTTAAAACCGGGGGATGCGGTGGCCATTTTCGGAGCAGGTCCGGTCGGGCTCTGTGCGGTCCAGACTGCCCGATTATTTTCGCCCTCTAAAATAATACTAGTCGATATTCTGCCTAATCGACTTCAGACAGGCTTAAACATGGGGGCAACTCATATCATCAATTCATCCCAGCAGAATGCTGTATCCCAAGTCATGGAGATTACGAATGGGCAAGGGGTGAATGCAGCTATTGAAGCTATAGGGCACCCGGTAACTGTAAACACTGCGGCTCAGGTAATAGGTGTGGGAGGAATATTATCGATTGTAGGGCTTTTCCCGGGCAACATCGATTTCCCCATTCAAACCTTGTTAATGAAAAATATTACTGTCAAAGTGGGTTTGGCCTCTCTAGGCAACATGCGCAGGCTTATGAGTCTGATCACTGATCAAAAACTAGATACGAGTCCCTTAATCACCCATCGCATGCCTCTAAAAGATTTCGATAAGGCCTACGGATTATTTGAAAGAAAAGAAGAAAACGTTATTAAAATTATTTTAAAGCCTTAATCATATAATAAGTCACATGTTCTATGAAGGTTAAGTAGTTTATAAAGATTTATAGTGAACTCGTTCAGCTAAAGCTGAAATTCGAGACTTCAGTGGAGGATTCTACCCTCAACTATTGAAAAGTAACCACGACTTGAATTTATCAAATCGTGGTTACTTTCATTAAAGCATTTGCTAAAAGAATTATGTTTATTAAAAATAATTAGTAAGGAAGTCATCAGGGGAAATTGCTTTAACTGGCGACCCAGCAAAGTCTTTCAGATTGCGAGTAATGATTAACTCAATTCTCCTGCGTTTAGCACAAGTTGCTAATAAGGCATCTTCATAATCATCCATTGGCAGAACGAGTGCCTTTTCACAATCGCTTTTTGTAACGTCAATAACTTCAAATATGTTAAAAAAATTAATAAGCATTTCTTTTGCTTGATTACTATCATGATAATCTCTTTTAAGAAAATAGTAGATATCAGTTACGGTGCTTGCAGTAATGGAGGCATTCACTTTTTCATCTGCAACAAGAAGTAAAATCTTTTCTGCAGAAGCATTGAAAGGTATACGGTTTAGCCCTGCATCAAGAATGACATTTGTATCAATCAGTACGTTCATATTTCTTTAATCTTTCCTCTCTTGACTGTTCTAAAGAAATATCATTAGAGAGAGAACCAAAAAATGACTTCATTATTTCCACCTTGTCTTCTTTTAAAGGAGTGAGTTTAGCAATACCCTTTCCATTTTTGGTGATGATAATTTCCTCATCATTAACGAGTGTTAAATACTTTCCGATATTTGTTTTAAATTCAGTCGCAGTAATAAGCATTCAAACCACCCCTTGTCCAAAATATTAGATGATTTCATTATATCAAAATCGCACGATGTTGCAAGCGTAAATCGTGCTATTCCATGTAGAGGGAAGTTGTTTTCTGTCTATATTGATAAAGTTGCTGTGTTCTTATTGTTGTAGAATTGCTGGAAGGAAATCGCAATGCTTAATAGTGCTATAAATGAGCATAGTGAATTTTAAGGAAGACCTGGAACCACATCATAAACATCCTGCAATACAGGGTGGAACAGGTGCATACAAGAACCTTCAACTAGTTCACATTTCATGCCACATAGACTATCACGAGGCATTCCCAGCAAAGGGAGAAATCCAAACGCCAGCACAAATTGCCCAGTATTACAAAGTTATCAAGGGCAAGAGATTGGCGGGAGTGCTTTAAAATCACTTTTGGATAAAGGTATACTTGAGCCGTATGTTGGGAAATCAACACGTACGGTTCTTAGGCGAGAAAGAGGGAGCAATCCCTCCGACTTAGCCGGCAAAAAGTGGAGATAATATCAATGCTTTACCTATCGCCATTTTAGGTGAGCTGAAAGCCTTGGTATCATGCGGGTTTGATGGTATATAGTTTTGGTAGGATTATCAATGAAGAGTCTACTCCTACGTAAGGATTTCTGTGGTTGTCATATCCAGTAGGTACTTTGGAACTGCATTTAGTCGATGTTAGCTGTCCTAGAATAAATGCAGTTCAAAGTGTGGATAATACAACCAGAGTGTTTGACGTTTTGTATTAAGAAAGACACAGGGGTTTTTAGACTGGTTAATTATAAATGTATGGGGATCCAATGCTAAGTAACTTAAATTACAATGATAAAAGAAATAGTAATTAGTTTTGAAAAGGATGGGTAGAAATGAGTATTAAAGAAGATGTGCTGAAAGCAATGAGAGAAGCAGGAGAACCTGTAAGTGCGGGTGAGGTTGAAAAATTAACTGGACTGGACCGTAAAGAAATTGATAAGGCATTTAAAGAATTGAAAAAGGAAAATACAATTATTTCTCCTGTACGATGTAAATGGGAACCTGCTAGCTGAACATCCTATCTTGTCTTTATATTGTATTAACAAGTTGATATGATAGAGCCTCGTGTTGCAGAAAACCTTTGTAATCTGCGACAGGAGGCTGATTTTTTGATATTATTGTAAATTGAGAGATTAACGCAGAAGAGGCTAAGAGAGATGTAGCCGTTAGAAAAAAATCGAAGAGAAACTCCGTAAGCGATTAGAGCATGGCAGTCTAAAAGACCTAATTGGTAACAGCGAATACAAGCGCTATCTTAATGTCGTGGAAGAAGCAGCGACCATTAATGAAGAAAAACTAAAACAGGCCGAGCTCTTTGATGGCCTATACATTCTGCAAACCAATACTCAGTGCTGCAGCAATAGCGTTTAAAGCCGTAGGGTCTAGAGTACCTGATAGAGTACAAACTATAAAACGCTAAGAGTAATTACCACAAAAAGGTAATTTTAGTGGCACGTTTAAATTTTAAGTTCTGGAACCCTTTCATACCTTATCTATACTAAAGAAGTGAGAAGCCGCATCTTTAGGGGCCTCGCACGTTGTTTACATGTCAACAACGTACCTATTAATTCATGGGGAAGAACGTAGATCGACGGGGAAAGGTTACGACGCTCGGCGCTGGCCGGAAGGGACATTTGTCCTCTGCGGAGGAAAATGTCCCTTCGGTCCTCTAGCTTGTTACATGAGCTGTTGTCCATGGGATGCCAACGAGCATATCCTCGCCTTCGGCTCCGGTATCCCTCGTGGCACCCGGACAACTAACCAGATAGTTTGATCAAACACCCTAGGACATTCTGGCTACGTTGTATACTATGAATACGTTGTATTCTTGGTATAGTTAAGATGTAAACACAGTAACGATATCAGGGATATTTTATTCGTTGTGTACTTTAAATACTATCTCTTTTCTTAGTATAGATAAGCTACGCAAGGGTTCGAATTAATTAACTGTCAAACGCCAGTATGACGAAAGCCTTGAGGTACATAAAGTTTGTACAGCCTCAAGGCTTTTTGCTATTCGACTAAGGATTTTGCAATATTGTTTATTTTATCTAGACTTCCATCACTGTAAAGAAAAACAATAATATGTAACCGGTTATTTTATTTTAATGCGTCAAAGAACTTCATTTATATGTTGATCAGAGAATGATATCCACATATTATTAGAAGACCTTCTCCCTCTTGAAGGAAGTGTTTCAACTTATCAAAATATGCAACAAATGGCTGCAAGGGCACGTAGTGACTTTTCGCTCAAAGACTGAGACGTCATTAATCCTTTGAGGACAACACTACGGTCTGGATATCCAGAGGATCATCGCAGTCAAAGGCCAGATATTTAGCCACTTTTCGGATCGGTGGTGCTGATTTTTTGCTCATGCTCCCTGGTTGAAAAGTGAGGAACCGGTTATGTTAAGTTAAGTTAAGTTAAGTTAAGTCCCAAAAACCATCGATAGGCAATGTTTATTTGGATCTCCCGAATGGTTTGCCTTATGGACCGAATCCCAAATAGATAACTTAAGAACATTATCTTAAAAAGTATGACCGGATCAACGCTGGCTCGTCCATTATCGTGGCAATAATTGGGCTCTACCAGTTTGCAGATGAATTTAAAGTCAAGGTGGGTTTAAATTTTGAGAACCTGATTCCCTTGTAGGCAATATTTTAACGCTACCTCATAGATTTCAGCGTATTTTAGCCTTTTACTTACGGCCCAAAAGGCTTCAAAATCACTTAAATACTCGCCTTTATACAGTTCCAGGATCTTTTGGGCCGCTTCCTTGCTGTTTTGCAGCTTGAACTCTGCAGCCGCTTCAGTGAAAAGGTCAATATCCAGAGCGATTTCCTCCCGGCTAATACTGTAATGCTTTCCCTGGTTTATAATAGGGTTTTCAATTCCTATACAGGCCAGGTCGTATTTAATGTTAGTCAGATTAACGCCAATCAACCTTTTGACGTCATTGGTTTCAGATTCCGCCCAGATGGCGTTATAGATTTGCTCTTTGGTAACGCCCTCACTGCCCGCATCGAGCATAAAGGCTAAAAGCTCCCGCGCTTTTTTTGTCCGTATTTTTAAGGGCTCCTGCCTGTTTTTGTACGGGAAAACTGAGAATCCGCCTAAAGTTTTGATATAGGCTTTTTTTGTTTTATAACCGGCCAAGGCCATCAGTTGCTCGGTAAATGCAAGTTCTATTCCGTTGGCAAGGGCAAATTCCAGAATGGGGAAATAGACCTTTTTAATGCGGAAAAATTCATAGATGCCATTTTCGGCACAAAGCTGCAGATATTTGGCGGTCAATTGGACCGCCTGAGCCTGATCCTGATCCTTTAGAGTGATGGCGGCCCGGGCTAGAATTCCGTATGCTATGATCGGAATAATCATGATATTTGATCTTTCACCGATTTCTATCGATAGTTTCGCGTATTTGACGGCACTGGGAAAATCGGATACCGAAGTAAAATAAACAAAGAGTCTGCCTAAAGCGATGGTTTTGGAATAATCGTTGACATCATCAAGATTTGCGATAATTTCGTTTACGATAAATTCTTTATTACCGCTGTCAAACATGAGGCTGCAGATCAGCCTCTGCATTTTCGCCCACTGCATCTGGAACCTGCTGGTTCGGTACAGAAGAGAATATTCATCGGCGAGGGTGAAATATTTTATCGCAGTCTCAAAGGTCTGGCCGCCGCCGTTCATTCTGTCTCTGTAAGCGATGTGATAATGAATTTCCGCGGCAAATGAATAAGCGATCCACATTTCTTCATATCTTCCCGTACTTCTCAGCTTTTGCAGTTCTGTGGAGATAATGGACACAGCCTTATTTTCTTCACCCAGTACTTGATAAGACTTTGCGGCATATATGCCCACATTGTGCGTGTCCAGATATTGGCGCTCATTTTCCGGAATAGCCAGGGATTTCTCATAACAGTGGACCGCGTCTTTGATCCTTCCGGCAAAAAAATGGATGGCGCACAAATACCTCTCAAACCAGGCTTTTACCTGCAAATCGCCTGCCCTGGCACACGCTTCGATCATTTGAGAGGAAAGGGCGTAGGCGTCGGTTATTTGGGCGTTCAGGCAGAGGTTATATATTTTTTCGATGGCAATGGCATAGAGCTTGTTATGCGGAAGATTACCGCTATTGTCCAGAAGTTCGTCAAGCAGCTTGTTGGACTCCTCGAAGGAGACAGAATTTCTGAGCACCCTGGCCTTATGTAAGAGGGCGTCAATCTGAAGCTCCCGATCATCCGCGCTTAATAGAGGGAGCGCTTCCTCCAGGCAGGTTTGGGCCTGGCTGAAGTTGCCGATGCTGGATAAAAAGACGCCTTTGGCCAGTAAAAATTCTCCGTTTGAGATTGCAGGGGTATCTTCCAGGGCTTTAAACCATACTCTGAGTTCGCTGAAATTCCCGTTCTTAATATAGTCTTTATAGCTGGCCACAATGATTCTCTGCAGCATTTCTGAATTTTCGGCGTTGATGGCATATTCAGCGGCTTGGGCATAATCTTTTTGCGCAAAGTAATACTGGAGGGCTTTGTTCTGCCAGGAAATTTTTTCACAAGCAGCGACGCCGGAAAGTAAATATTCCCGGAAAAGGGCGTGATAACGGTACTGGGCGTCATTCATTCTGATGGTAAAAATATTATGGGAGACTAAGGTTTCCAGGAGCAGCCCGGTATCTTTTTTCTGCATAACAGCATCCAGCATCCGGCTGTCCAGGGTCTTGAAGCAGGCGGTGGCTTGGAAAAAATCCGCCATTTCCGGCGACAGCCGGTTGTAGCATTCGTAAAAGAGATAAGAATATAAAGCCTCGCTGCCCCGGGCCGGGACATCAGGCAGGGACACGCCGTTTTCCCACAGCACCTTGAATAAAGTGATGGCGATAGGCCAGCCTTCGCTGATGGAATAAATCGCCTCATCGGCAAAACCCAGGATTTGCGCGGCTTCATCCCTGGTGAAGGCCAGTTTCTGCTGGGTTATTTCCAAAATTTCGTCTCTGACGAGCAAAGGGACAAGCTCCGGCCAGGGGGCTTCCCGACTGCCCAGGCAAAGCCTGATATGCTCAGGCGCGTGCCTCATAATTCGGGCAATCAGTTTTTTGATTTGCGGATCTTCGATGGTCTGCAGATCATCGATAATTAGCAGCACATCCAAGGCCGACTTTTCCATACTGCTTAAGAAAGCATTGGCCAGAATCGTCAGGAAATTATTCTTCTGCTCATAGATCAGATATTCGGCAGCGGTAAAGTCAAAAGCGGGAAGCGTCCGCCGCGTGGCCTCGCTCAGAGCGTTGACGAAGGTGAGAACATCGCCTTCCTCGTCCAGGGTGAGCCAGACGGCATTTTTGTGTAACGCGGCCAGCTGGGATAATAAGGTAGTTTTGCCGTAGCCCGCGCCCCCGTGGACATAGACAAGCCTTTTATTACTATTGACGACTGCGTCAATAATTTTTTTGCGCCTGATTTCCCGGGCGGTCGGATTGGGAGCGGTCAGCCGTGCGCTGGAGATAGCGGGCATCTTTACACCACCTCTGATTCAATTCTGAGCGGTTAATTACATTATAATTTACAGTCATCACAAGAAAAATAGGCAAAATAGTTAAAAAAGCTATTTCTATTAACGATTTTGTTAACGGTTGGAGTTTTATCATGATTAATAAGAAGTATAAAAGGAGGTTTTGCCATTGATTAGCTGGACCCAGGAAGAAGTAGGGCAAGCCATGGAAAAGGTTAAGGAACTGTCGCTGAAAGACAGCGCCTTTCGGCAGCTCTGCCTGGAGAATCCGAATGCGGCCATCAAAAAAGCGGCGGGGAAGGAAGTACCCATCGGCGTCGGGATTAAATTCATTGAAAACGCCGGGGCGCACATGACCGTCGTCCTGCCCGACGCGCCGGCTTCCGGCGAGCTGTCGGAGGGTGAACTGGACAGCGTGGCCGGCGGCGCACATGCCCGCCGATCGGGTGGTGATCGCGGTATAAGTGGCTATCATAGTGGTGCTATGGGATGGTAAATTACGCGGGAGAAAAAACACAGATGACATTATAATTTACTGTCATTACAAGAAAAATAGGCAAAATAGTTAAAAAAGGTATTTTAATTAACGATTTTGTTAACGGTTGGAGTTATATCATGATTAATAAGAAGTATTAAAGGAGGTTTTGTCAATGATTACCTGGACCCAGGAAGAAGTAGGGCAAGCCATGGAAAAGGTTAAGGAACTGTCGCTGAAAGACAGCGCGTTTCGGCAGCTCTGCCTGGAGAATCCCAATGCGGCTATTGAAAAAGCGGCTGGGAAGGAAGTACCCATCGGCGTCGTAATTAAATTTATCGAAAACGTCGGGGCGCACATGACCGTCGTCCTGCCCGACGCGCCGGTTTCCGGCGAGCTGTCGGAGGATGAACTGGACAGCGTGGCGGGCGGTGCGACTGACCCCTATGGCCTCCAAGGCACTTTAGGTGGCCCCCGCCAACCGGGTAGTGGTGGCTATAATGGCATGAATAGTGGTACTATGGGATGGTAAATTACGCTGGGGACAGAACGCAGATGGACAGAATATAGTTATCAAGCTCGGCTGTAAAGTAAGAGCAGTTGGCAGCTGCCGTGACAGAAGCCAAAGGGAGGCTTAACCCTCTCCCGTCGGCTTTTACATAGCTTTCCTTACTTGTCCAGAAGTGATAAAAATGCTTCAGGCGTGTTTCTTCAGGCTGCTGCTGCAGAAACAAATACTCCTCTTTGGCACAGAAGCTTTCGGCTAGCTTATAATCCACCGGTTTAAGCGGCTCTATATCTATGCCGACCGGGCTGTCGGCTACTGCACAAGCCACCCATTCCCCCGCATGGGAAATGTTGAAATGGATCCCTGTGGGTTTAAGCAGGAGAGGCTTCCCGTATTCATTTTGGCCAATGGCCAAAGCGGCGTTGCTGACGCCTAACCGTTTACAAATAGCATATCTGGCCAGAATATCCCCGACAAGCGAGCGCTGCGCATCCTCCCGGCGATGGTAACGAAGGATGCGTTCTTTTTTCTCCGGTGCCGCATAGCGGAGCAGCCGGGTAAAATCATTTTCAGCTAAATCCTGATTAATTCTGACGAGATACACGTCGAGCATTTATCAAGAAACTCCTTTAATCTCAAATTTCTGAAATCTTTATAAGGTAGGAATAGTAAATCGTGAAATAATTAATAAATACGTCTTTTAGTTATATTTGGAGGAGCAGACGTCATGAGTCTAAGCATAGGGTTCTCAAGACAAGCCATTATAGCATATTTGGCGGAATTAATCGAAGACATCCTAGATATAAACGATGCTGATTACGACGAGACGTTTCTTGATCTGGGCCTGGCCTCAGTGGATATCCCCTTGTTTATGGCCAAAGTATCCAGGCAATTTGGGGTGGAGATAGAAGTAGCCTCGCTCTTTGAGTTTCCCACCATCAGCCGGTATGCCGATTATTTAGCGCAAAAGCTCCGCAACAAAGAAAATGAGCCACAGGAAGATGAAGATAATGAGGCGGGCGAAGCAAGCAAAACCGGACGCAAGGGGACGGATGAGCAAGGCCGGGCGGAGGTGGCGATTGTTGGGATGAGCTGCCGCTTCCCGGGCGGCGCCAACAGCCCCCGGGAATACTGGGATGTCTTAATGAACGGCGTAAGCGGTATTTGTGATATGCCCCAGGAGAGATGGGACGCCGAAAAATATTACAGCCCGGACAAAGCGGAAGTCGGCAAGATGTACACAAAAAGAGGCGGTTTCTTAAATATACCCATTGACCGATTTGACGCGCAATTTTTTAATATCTCGCCTAAAGAGGCCAAAGCGCTGGATCCCCAACACAGACTGTTGCTGGAACTGACCTGGGAGGCCTTCGAGAACGCGGGGATCAATATCGCCCAATATTCCGGCAGCAATACCGGCGTATATCTGGGCATTTCCGGGGAGGAGTATTCCTTTGCCCACCATAAATCAGGAGACTTAAGCAGGATAGACGCTTATTCCCTTACCGGGTCGACCTTCAGTACCGCCTGCGGCAGAATGTCCTACACCTTTGGGTTTGAGGGGCCTTCTGTTAGTGTCGATACGGCCTGCTCATCCTCTCTTACAGCCTTGCATATGGCCTGTCAAGCCCTGGCCCACGGAGAAGTGGATACCGCCCTTGTCGGCGCTGTAACTCTGATGCTTTCTCCTACGATCCACATTTGCTTCTCGCAAATGGAAGCCTTGGCCGCCGACGGACAGTGCAAGAGTTTTGACGCCGCGGCGGACGGCTTTGCTCGGGCGGAAGGCGGCGGAGTCATTATCTTAAAACGGCTGACCGACGCCCGTCAGCAGCGGGATCGCATCTTGGGCCTGGTGCGCGGCACGGCCCTAAACCAGGACGGCAGGAGCAACGGATTGACCGCGCCCAACGGTTTGGCCCAGGAAAAGCTTATTTTAAAAGTTCTGGCAGAGGCCGGGCTGGAGGCCCGGGATATCGGTTACGTTGAAATGCACGGCACAGGCACCAAGCTGGGCGACCCGATTGAAGTAAAAGCTGTCGCCGCTAGCTATGGCCGGGGCCGCGGCCCGGAAAACCCCCTCTTCATCGGCTCCGTCAAATCAAATATTGGGCATTTGGAGGCGGCGGCGGGAATGGCCGGTATTATTAAGGTGTTGCTGGCCTTTGAAAATAAGGTAATACCCGGAAATCTGAATTTCCGAGAACCTAATCCCTTAATCCCCTGGGAAAAATCACCTCTCCGAGTTGTTGCGGAGAACAAGGACTGGCAAAAAGCAGGCCAGGTAAGAAGAGCCGGGATCAATGGCTTTGGCTTTGGCGGTTCCAACGCCCATGTTATTTTGGAAGAGCCGCCTAAGGAGGAACCGGTTGAGACAAAGGATTACGATCCCGTCTATATCTTGAAAATCTCGGCCAAAAGCAAGCGGACCTTACTTGATAATCTCAGGAATAATCTGGTGTACATCCGGAACAACAACCACCAGCGTCTCAAGGATATCACCATCACAAACAACATTGCCAAGGCTGATTTGAAATACAGGCTTACTGTTTACGGTAAAACCCGGGAAGAATTGGTCCAAAGAATGGAAACCTGCCTGGCCGCAGGAAGCAGTGCCGGAATTAGCGGCGGGCCGCAGGAGAGCGTTGATTTAGCCCGGGAAAATAAGCTGGTGTTCCTTTTTACGGGTCAAGGTTCTCAATACTTAGGGATGGGCAAGGAACTGTATGATCATAATCCCGTCTTCCACAAGGCTTTTGCCGAATGCGACCGGTTATTTGAGCCGCACCTGGCTAAATCTCTGGCGGAAATGATTTATAACGGCAAATATAGCGAGCAGGATATTGAGCGAACTTACTATGCCCAGCCCTTAATATTTACCATAGAGTATGCGCTACTAAAATTTTGGGAAAACCTGGGTGTTACACCTACCATTGTGTTGGGCCACAGTATCGGAGAATATGCGGCGGCAGTCGCGGCAGGCGTTATGAGTCTGGAGGATGCTGTGAAGCTGGTGGCCGCAAGGGGCCGGTTAATGGATGGGGCGCCGGGGGAAGGGGCCATGTCGGCCTTTTATGCCAATGAAGCAACAGTCCGGTTATTGCTGGAAGGCTATGAGGATAAGGCAGCGATAGCCCTCCGTAACGCCGTCGATAACATCGTCATAGCGGGGGATAAGGCCGCTGTCGCCGAGGTTTCCGTAAAGGCTGAAACCAGAGGGATAAAAGTCAGCAGACTGCATGTCTCCCATGCCTTTCATTCCTATCTGATGGATCCGGTAGCGGCAGATTTTCAAGCGGTGGCCCAGGATGTGGAATTCCACAAGAGCAGGCTGCAATACATCTCTGCGACTTATGCCAGGGCTTTGGCCAAAGACGAAATAGCTGACGCCGGCTATTGGACGAGGCATATCAAGGATAAGGTCGATTTTTATCAGGCCTTATCGTTACTGAAGGATCGGCAGAATACCATCTTTTTGGAAATCGGCGCCGCCAATTCTTTATGCGCCCTGGCCAAGCTGACCCTGGGCGAAGAGGCTATCTTGCTGAACTCCCTGGATAGGAAAAAAAACGCCTGGGAGCAAATCGCCCATTGCCTGGGCATGCTGTATGAGCTTGGACAAAACATCAGGTGGGATAAACTGGAGACAAGTTTCTACGGGGAATATAACAGAGTGGTACTCCCCACCTATGCCTTTGAGCGGAAATCCTATTGGCTGAAACCCGTCTATGTCCGGGAAAACACCGGGTCCGCAGCCGCCGGGACGGAGCATCATCCGCTCATCGGGCAAAGAATCCGTACCCCCTATTTGCCGAACTGCGCCATCTATCAGCGTACTTACACCTCCGCAGACCCCTATTTTATGGGGGAACATATCATCTTTGATACCGCCATAGCGCCGGCAGCCGCGCACATCTCCATGCTGTTGTCGATGGCCGCCGATTTGCGGCGCCCGTCCAGTATCACCTTTGAAAATGTGGAATTCCACGCTCCGCTGGCGGTTAGGCCACAGGAAAGCCGCGAGGCGCAATTTATCATCAGAGATGAAGACAAGGAAGAGATGAAATTTGAACTGGTCAGCGCGGCCCCCCAAGCTCCCAGGGAGAAGTGGCTAAAGCATTGTCAGGGTAATATGCGCGTGTCTCGGCTGGTGGAAAATGGGCCTGTCGTCTCGGTGGAAGAGTTAAAGAACAGGTATCCGGAAGTAACTTCCGGCTTTAATATTTACGAGGCGATGAAAAAGTTCGGTTTTAACTTCGGCGAGGGCTTTATGAGAATTGCCCGGGTCTGGCGGGGCGAAGGAGAAGGCGTGTGCTATCTTGAGCCGAAGCAGGATATTCCGGGACTGCAGGATTATATTGTTTATGCCGGCGTCATTGATTCGATTTTTCAAAGCGGTTTCGCTATGTCGGAGCTGAGCCGGAAAATGGCTGCGCAAAGCGGGGAGTATGCCCTGCAAACGACCATCCCCATATCTTTAGGTAAACTGAAGTATTACGACAGGGATGCCAAAAGCTACTGGTGCCACGTTAAAGTCGACAATGTGCAGCAGTCCGGCGTGGTTGCGGATATTGCCGTGTACAATGAAAAAGGCGAAATCGTCTTTGAGATAGAAAAGCTCATGGCCAAATTGACTGATAGAGACAGTTTGTTGGCAGAGTTGGATAACCGGGGCGAACGTTTGCTGTTTCATGTGGAGTGGAGGGAAAAGAGCAGGCCGGTGCAGGACTTAAAGGCTGACGGGGGGGAGCAAGCCAAAAGGAACGGACAATTTGTCGTGCTGGGGTATGATTCCGCAGCTGTCAACCATTTCAGCGCGAAATTGCAGGCCTTTGGCATAACGCTTTCCGGTGCCGTGAAAGAGGAGATTGCCCAGCTCCTGAAAAGTCTGGTCGCACAATACAGTGAGGAAAAAATTCGCCTGATTTATCTTTGCCCAACGGTTGAAGCCGGTACAACAGGGTTAAGCCTGGAGGAATTGCAGGCCGGAGTGGAAAAAGAGTGCCGCACCTTGCTCTATCTGGTGCAAGCCATTACGGAATTGAATTATATCGAAAAAATGACTGTTAAAGTAATTACAAATAATGTGCATAATCAGGCCGGAGCAGCCGGCTCCGTCTGTCAGTCCGTTTTGTGGGGGTTTTCGACAGTAATCCGGTTGGAGCATCCGCCTATTTGGGACGGGATCATCGACGCCGATCTTAACCTGCTGCAAAATCAGCCGGAGGAAATTATCGCGGAAATACGATCAGGGACAGGCAAGCAGGTTGTGCTTCGGGATAAGCAAAAAAGGTATACGCCCCGGTTGGTGAAAGGCGCCGGGAACTTTGCCGGGAAAGAGGAACGGCCTATCCCTGTTGACGGGGAAGGGGTATATATTATTGCCGGAGGGACCGGCGCCATCGGCCTGGCCTATGGGGAGGTTCTCGTACAAGGGGGTGCCAAAAACCTGGTCTTGCTGAGCAGAGGCATGGCTGCGGACGATTTCTTGGCAACAGTAGCCGCGTGGCAAGCGCAGGGTATCCGGGTGGCGCTGGAAAAGGCTGATATCAGTAGCGAGACTGAGGTTACGGCAGCGGTTCAGAGAATTAAACAGAACAATAGGCCCGTTAAAGGAGTAGTTCTGGCGGCCGGAGCACTCGAAGACCGGATGATCAAGGATCAAACCTGGGAAAGCTTTGCCCGCCTGTTTCAAAGCAGAGTCAGGGGGACCTATAATCTGCACAGAGCCTTACAGGCTGAGAAGCTGGATTTCTTTATCCTGACATCGTCCATCTCCTCGATGGCAGGCAACATCGGACAGGCGAATTACGCGGCGGCCAATTATTTTATGGATATTTTCGCCCAGTACAGAAGAAGCCTGGGCCTACCGGCCACCTCCGTCAACTGGGGTCCGTGGGCAGGAGCAGGCGTGGCGGCCGGAAGCACGGAGGCGATCAAGAATATTAAACTAAAAGGCATTAAAAGCCTCTCGCCGGAAGACGGCCGGAAAATGATCGAGTGGGTATTTAGCCAAGACCCTTCATCTATTGTCATCGTGGATGCCGATTGGGAAGTATACAGCGAAAAGACGGGCCAGGAGGAAGTGACGGAATTCCTGGCGGAGTTCATTACTGCTGCTGAAACCACGGCAGATATGGCGAGGAAGGCGACGGATCAGGAGGATGTGTTAGCCGGGTTGAAGGCCTTAAAGGGCAGGGAGCGAAGCGAGTATTTAGTAAACCGCTTACAGCTAATCGCCGCCAAAACAATGGGATTTACAGAGGGGCTGGACGTCTCCGCGGATATTTCCTTTGTTGAGCAGGGCATGAATTCTTTAATGATTTTCTCCCTAAGGAACGAAATAAAAATTTTATTTGATGTCTTAATAGATATTTCCGTATTCTTCAACTACCCTTCTTTGCGGAAATTAAGCGAATATTTGCTGGCCAATCTACCGGGGCTGGAGGGAGGCGCGGAATGAAGCTGTTTTGCTTACCTTATGCGGGCGGCTCCAAACAGGCCTATGCAAGCTGGAAGAAATACGCCGGGGAGAATTTTGCCCAGCAGATAGAAATAGAAGGGATCGAAATAAAGGGCAGAGGAGAACGGTTTGGCGCAGGCTTTTACCATGACTTTGCGGAAGCGTTGGATGACGTTTATTCCCTAATCAAGGATAAGATTCAAAAAGAAGATTATGCCCTCTACGGGCATAGTATGGGTGCCGTACTGGCCTATGAACTTTATTATAAAATTGCCGCTGCAGGAAGGAATATGCCCGGGCATATTTTCTTCACGGGAAGATACAGTCCGCTGGTGCAGGATAATATGTACGTCAGTTCCGACCTGCCCGACGCTGAATTTATCAGGCGGCTCCTGGCCCTGGGGGGCATCCCGGAGAAGCTGCCGGAAAGCAGGGAATTGCTGGAGTTTTATTTACCGATCATCAAAAATGACATCCGGGTTTTAGAAACTTATGTTTTCCGGGAGCGGGAGGATAAAATCAAGTGCGGCATAACCGTTATTAACGGCTGGGAAGACAGGATCGACATCCGCCGCGAGATTACATGGAGAGATTTGTGCAGCGGAGAATACCGGTCGTATTATCTAAACGGCGGCCATTTCTTTATCAATCACAGCAGAGACAAGATTTTAGAGATCATGGCGGAAAGATTATTTAAAGAGGATCGAGAGGGAGCAGGACAAGAGTGATAAAGCGAATTCCGGAAAAGCCGGCCTTTCTTTTCCCGGGGGTGGGCGGCGAATATACCGGCTTTTTGGCGCAACTGGATAGAAGACAGTCGGAAGTTCTGCAAGAATACCGCCGCGTTATCCGGCAGGAAACCGGCCTTGATCTGGACCGGGACGACCAAGGGGACAAGATGTTTCGAGACTGGATTAAGCTCTTTACAGGCGACTGTCTTGTCTATCACACCTACCAAGCCTGGGGAATCAGGCCCGCGGTGATGATGGGTTACAGCATGGGACTGATTACCGCTCTGGTCTGCAGCCGGGCTTTCTCTTTTGCTGCGGGGCTGCGCCTGCTGAAAACCATCTATGAATACTCCAAATGCTTTGCCGGAAAGAACCAGGGCATGGGCGTCATTATCGGCAAGTCTGGCCGAGAGGTTGCGCAAATCATAGCCGCTAATACCTTGGAAAAATTCGTATATATAGCCAGCGAAAATAGTGATACCTGCATTGTTATCTCCGGACTTATCGCCGAGCTTGGCCAGATATTGCAAATTGCCGAGCAAAGCGGCGCCATCAAGGTTGCGGCCATCAAGGCCCCCAATGCCTTTCATTCTCCCTTGGCGGCCAGGGGTATGGAAAGCTTGGTCAAGCTGGTGGGTGAGATGCCGGTTTCCGACAGTGAAATCCCGCTGCTGTCCCTCTATAATCAGCAGATCCTTCACAGCGCAGCCGATTTAAAGCGCGAGTTGCTTCTTAATATGTCCGGCGTCATGAAATGGAAAGATTCTATCTTAAAATTGGGGGCTTCCGGCATTGACAGTTTTCTGGAAGTCAGTCCGGACGACGCGCTGAGCAGGATGTCCAGGGTCATTAATCTGGATTATGAATTTTTAACCTATCAAAAAATCAGGAGACTCCAAAACTTCTGAAAGCAGAGGATGTGAGGACATGGAGGACGAAAGAAACCTGGAAAAATCCCTGGCGCTTTTTGCCGAGGCGGGGGACTGTATCTTTTCCCTGGTTCAGCTCTACGATGAAGGCAGCGGGGAGCATGTCACCGGCAAGTACCCGCGCTTTATCCAATCCGGGAAGGGCGCCCATATTTGGGATTTGGACGGGAACGAATACATTGACTTTGACATGGGGTTAGGCCCCATTATTCTGGGCTATTGTTATGAAGCGGTGGATAAGGCCGTTACCGGGCAGCTGGCCCAAGGGATGCATTTTTCCCTGGTCAGCCCCCAGGAGGTGGAATATGCCCGGATGCTGCAAAAACATATTCCCTGTGCGGATAAGGTCAGGTTCTTTAAAACAGGTTCTTCGGCCTGCGAAGCCGCCATCCGGACAGCCCGGGCCTATACAGGCAAAAAGCATGTGATTAGAGGAGCTTTCCACGGCTGGCACGAATGGACCATTGCCGCCGAAGGCGTCCGGCAAGGCGGGATTCTGCCTGAAGTGCGGCAGTATATCCACCGCTGCGCCTATAACGCCTTGGAGCAGTTTGAAGAAGTATTCGCCAAATATCCGGGCCAGGTGGCCGCAGTGATTATCGAGCCGATGATCATCGAGGAGCCGAAGGATAATTTCCTGACTAATCTGCAGGATTTGTGCAGGCATAACGGAGCTGTCCTGATTTTTGACGAGGTAGTCACCGGCTTCAGGTTTGGTAGCGGCGGCGCTCAGCGGCTTTTGGGGGTAACTCCCGATCTGGCGGTCTTCGGTAAAGGCGCGGCCAACGGCCTGCCCCTTTCGTTTATCTGCGGAAAAAAAGAAATCCTGGACGAGGTGGACAAAGAGGTTTATTTTTTCACCACCTTTGGCAGCGAACGCCTTTCCCTCGCTGCGGGTATGGCCGTTCTCCGGGAACTGGAGAACAAAAACGTGACGGAGAAAATTTGGGCCATCGGCTCGGAACTTAAGACGAATGTCAACGAGATGGCTCGGAGACTGGGGACCAGGATAGCGTTGCTCGGGCCGGCGCCCCGGCTGGTGTTTACTTTTTGGGACAGGCAAGGAAGATTCGACCTCCAACTCAAAAACATCTTTATGCAGGAATGTATTAAAAGAGGAGTGTTTTTGGGCTGGACGGTTTTTCCCTGTTTTAGCCATACCCAAGAGGATATCGCCACTGCCCTCACGGTGTTTGAGGAAGCCCTGAAAATCTGCCAAAAATACCAGAATGCAGGAGATTCGGCAGCCGCGGCCTGGCTATCCTGGGGGAGGAAACAATAAGTGCCTGATGCATGCAGTCATGATCAATACAGTGAGATAGCGGCAGAAATGGAGCGCGTTATCAACAGATATCAACAGGCCAGGCTGTTTAACGGCAGCGCGGCAGTCTGTTTTAGGGGCCAGGCGCTCTTATACGGAGGATTTGGCTGGGCGGATCCGGCAACCCAAAAGCCGGTTACCGAGCATACTCGCTTTTTCATCGGCTCCAACAGCAAGCAGTTTACTGCTGGGCTGATCTTTAGGCTGGCCGAGCGGGGATTGGTGGAGATCGGCGGGCCGGTCGCCGCCTACTTGCCCTATTTCCGAGAGGATCAGGGGCAAAAAATAACTCTGCATCAGCTCTTGACCCATACTTCCGGAATTTATAACTATACCGACCATCCTGATTTTCAGAGCCCTGAATTCCTCCGGGGGTACACCGTCCCGGCAATGATCCGGGAAATGACCCGTCCGGAATTGGAATTTGAGCCGGGAAGCAGGTTTCAATACAGCAACACCAATTATCTTATTTTGGGCGGGATTATCGAAGAAGTGCTGGGCCGTCCTTTTCCCGGCGTCCTGGAGAAGTATCTCCTGGATCCCCTGGGGTTTGCCGACACCGGTTATTTTAAAGGCGATGAAGACAAAGGATTATTCGCCAAAGCTTATTCTTTATGTGATAACGGTTTAGGTGGCCTTGGTTTGGCGGAGCTGCCCTGGCAGCGGCCGGATCTGTTTTTTTCCGCCGGCAATATCTATTCCTCTCTGGCCGATATGGTCCGCTGGATCGACTTGCTGACTGCCGGGGGGGTGATTCCGGAAAGATACCGGGAGACAGCCTTTAAGCCGGTGCATAATAATTATGCCTGCGGAATTGTCTGTATCGAGGCCGGATTGTCGGAATTAGAAAACCTCTTCAGGGAGGAACTGCAGTTTGTGTCCAAAAGCATCTGGACTGGGGAAAAGGTGTACCGCTTCTTTCTCCATCGGGGCGCCCTCGGCGGCTATAATTCCTTCTGGCTGGCGGTTCCCGAACTGGCGCTGACCGTGGTGCTGCTCTCCAGCTTCGTCGGCCCGGTGTATCCGGAAGAAATCGTTTATTATTTGCTGAAAGCCTTGTTCAGGCAGGAAATACAGGGGTGAGAGATGATGAGTGAACTCGTTCAACTAAAGTTGAACATCGAGACTTCGGTGACGATAGTCTCCAGTGGAGAGTATCGCCGAAGCCGCACGTCCCAAAAGGAACTCTCAGCGGCGAAGTCGGAGTCTACCCCCACCGAAGCAGAGACCGGGGGCCCACTCCCACTTGTAGAAGTGGGAGTCTCACGATTGGATCAAGGGATAATGATTCAAGAGATGATCCGGGAAGAAGAGCGGCTTGTCCGGCGTATGGCGCAGGATGTGCTGGCCGGACAGCGCCTAGGGAACTACCCGCTCTATTTTAACTTTCCTTTGCATATCCAGTTTGACCTGACTGCGCGCTGCAATCTCCGTTGCCTACACTGCTTCAATGATTCCCCGGCCGAGAACCCGCAAGCTGAAAGCATGACGGACGACAGATGGCGTACCCTGGCCGGACAAATCATTGGGGAGGGGGGAGTATTTGAGGCTTGTTTTTCGGGCGGAGAGCCTTTGCTAAAAAAGGATCTGCTTTTGGAGATGCTGGGCTTATTCGCAGAGGACGGCGCTAGCCTGATGGTTATTACCAACGGGAATTTGCTGGATGAAAAGACAGTGGTGGCGCTGCAAAAATTCACCAGGCTAAAGGTAAGGCTATCTATTGATGGACACAACGCGGAGCTGCACGACGGTTTAAGACAGGTTCCGGGCAGTTTCCACAAGGCCGTAAAAGCCGCCAGGCTGATGGCCCTTCACGGGGTCGCCTTTGAAATCTCCAGCTGCGTGACTCCGGCGAGTCTGGCGAGTATGGAGAGGATGGCGGAACTTACCCACGAACTGGGCGCTGGGAACATCCTGTTTGATATGCTGATCCAAAGCGGGAGGGCGGCCAAAAACAAACACCTGATGCTTGATTTGGCCCAGGCGGAAGACTTTTATACCCGGCTGAAAACCCTGCGGCACAAGCAAGCCTTTGTGTCGCCGGCCTATACGGGGACCATCCCAATCCAAAGCGCGCTTTCTGGCCTGCCGCAGACGAGTTTGCTGATCAGACCCAATGGGGATGTCAGACTGGGCTGCCTGGCCCCCTTTGTCATCGGCAGCGTACTGACGGAAGAGATCGGCGAAATCTGGCGGCGGAAGGGTATTGGCGCCTGGGAAGACCCGAGGGTGCGGGAGTATCTCCGTAACACCGATGTGGTCTCGGGAGCAAATAAAGGCTTGGTCAATTATTTGGATCAGGATGTCCGCCTGGACTTTTCCTCTTTGACAAAAAAAGAGGAGGGTCAGCAGGACCTCCCCCCAAAATATACTCCTCCGTCGGTTATCCCTTATCCAGGATTCGGCGGTTACGAAAATAATAAACAAGACCTGTCGCTGCTCTCACTAAGCGCCAAGGGTACGGCCCTGAAGGCGCGTGAAGACGGATACTACCTGCTGGCGCGGTCAGCCCGGGAAATTCTTGTGCTGAATTGGACAGCGCGCCTGGTCTATAGGCAGTTGGACGGAACGCGGACAATCGGGGAAATCGCCCAGGAACTGGCGGCAGGGTTGGAGACAGAAGCGGAGACGGTCAAGGCGGATCTAACAGGTTTTTGCCGCAAACTGACGGATTTTGGGCTTATTAAGCTGCTGCCTACAAAAGTCACGTGCGCCCCTGCATTTTCGAGAAATTAATCACACTCTCTGCGGGCCCTAAAGATTTTTAATCATCCTTATTTCATGGTAATCGCATTCAATCTTGTTCCCGAAGGCATTTTCTATAAAGCTAAGCAGCTGCTTGTTGCCGGACAAAATACTTGTCGTCATATAGGGAATATCCGCTTTGACCTGCAGCTGCAGGATCGTGGCGTAAGCCATCAGAAAAAGCGGCGAACCCCGGTATTGCTCTTGCATGAAAGATATGGAGAAGCGCAGGACATCAGGGGCATCTTGCCCGGTCAGGACCCAGCCGATCACTTTACCCAGGCGCCTGATGCCGATGCTCATGTCCTGGAGCAGGTATTTTTGACCGTTAAGAGGATAGGCCCATAAAGGGTATTCCGTCCCTTTGTGTTCTTCCAGATATTTAACGTCTGCGTCATTCAACAGTCGCCATTTAAAAAGCTCATACTCGCCCAGCCGGATCTCATCCTGGCCGTAAAGCTCATTTAGCGCATATTCTCTGATCCAGCCGATATTTTCCGTTAAATCCCGGGCTTTGGTTCGATAGATCTGGACGGTTTGGTCGTGTAGTTCGTAACCTGTGCTCTCCAGTAAAGGTCGCACGGATTCCCCGTAAGGCGTATCCGGCCGGAAGGTCATAAACAGCAGGCTGCCTTGTCTGGCGGACACCGCCTGCTCCAACTGAGCGGCTAAAGCCCTGGCAATACCTAATCTTCTGAATTTAGGGAGGACAAAGAGCCAGGAAAACTCCCACCTGCCCTTATAGCTGAGATCTCTGGCCAGGGCCACCCCCACAGCCTGTCCGGGGAAAAACGCGATAGCTGCGCAGTAATCAAAATCTGCATCAGTATACTGGGATAGCAGAGAAGCGATATCCGGGCTGATATTCCGGTACTTGGCAATGTTCTCGGAGTCGGCAAGCTCAATATAATACATACACTGCTCCTCTTCATGATGAAGTATGCGAAAATTTATCCAATCGTGAGACTCCCACTTCTACAAGTGGGAGTGGTACACCTTATTCTGCTTCGGTGACGAAAGCCTCCAGTGGATGGTTTCGCCGAGCCGCATATCCCAAGAGGAACACTTAGCGGCGAAGGAGGTAGACTCCATTCTACGGCGCGATAGTATTCTTCAAGGGTTCAGCGCCTTCGGCATAAGTCTCCACCGGAGACTTATGTCACCGAAGTCTCGATGTTCAACTTTAGTTGACGAGTTCACTACATTTATTCTAACATCTTTACGCTAGCCAAGATATACTCCTACAGCAAATTATCCCATTTCTTTACCTTTTAGGATATTAAACTGTCTTAATCAAGGGTAAACGCCTGCCATCACCCGGGCAGAGGTGGGTACGGCAAAATATGGTAAGCAAAGATAGTGAAAATAGGGTTAATGTCCGAATAGGTCAGTAAAATGGCTTAAATCGCCACACTGTCTAAGTCTGAAAATGTGGAGTGAAGCTTTATGCAAAAGAAACTGTTGATCCTGTTGATAGCTGCCCTTTTTGTTCTGGTCTCGTGTACGAATAGAAGTCTACCAGAAAGAGATAAAGTTGCTTTGACAGATAAGAACAATATTCGCGTCGGCATTCCTGTACCCCTGGAATTTGCCGAAGCGAATACTGATTTCCTGGATGGGATCGGATTAGCTCAAGAGGAAATAAATGCCCGTGGCCTCATGGGCAAAAAAATAGAACCGGTAATTGTTGATGATCGGGGCGTTTTTAAAGACGCCGTTGAAGTCGCGCAAAACCTGGTCAAAGATCCCGACGTAGTGGCGGTAATTGGGCATTGGTTTTCCGGTATTGCCATCCCGGTTTCTTCAATTTATGAAAAAGCGGGGGTTCTTAGCATAGTGCCCACAGTATCCAATCCTGAACTGACGCAAAAGGGGTATGGCTTTGTTTTCAGAATATTCCCAGTGATAAGGAAATTGCCCAGGAGATGTGCAGGTATGCTTTGAAGATGGGTTATCAAAAGATGGTCGTTTACCATGAGGACAGTTCCTACGGGGAAAACCTGGCGAACGCCTATGAGAACGCAGCTAAGGGAATGCGAATCACAATCGTTGATCGGGTTTCCGGTTTAAGCAATGAACAAGCCTTAAAAAGAGCCCATGCCAAGTGGCAGGCGCTGGATTATGAGGGTATATTTTTGGGCCTAAATATGCCGGAAGGGGCCGAGGTCATCAAGAATTTCCGCAAAATTGACCCCCAAACGCCTATTTTAACCGGTGACGGGTTAGATGTGGCCAATCTTTTGCAGGGCTTGGCAGCAAACGCCGAAGGAATGGTGATTGCCACCTCATATAACCCTAATGAGGCCAGCCCCGTCTTAGCGGAATTTCAAAAGCGGTACCGGCAGAAATATCAAAAAGAGCCCGATATCTGGGCGATCCAGGGTTACGATTCCTTACGTCTCCTGGCTTATCTAATTGAAGAGACGAAGAGCGTTTCTCCGCGAGTTCTGGCTGAGAAATTACGCAGTATGGAGCCCTGGGACTCCTGTTTCGGCAAAATTACTTTCAATTCCAGCGGTGAAGTCAAGGGTCGAAAAATATACCAGAAGAAGGTTGTCCAAGGTCAATTTCAGTACATTAATTAAGTGAACTCGTTCAACTAAAGTTGAACATCGAGACTTCGGTGGGGGAGTCTACCCCCACCGAAGCAGAGACGGGGTACCACTCCCACTTGTAGAAGTGGGAGTCTAACGATTGGATAAAGGATGGTAAGGGATATGCCGAACAATGAACTTTTCCGCAAAGTGTCTTTGGAACGCCTGTCTTCTCCCGAGGAACTGGATCAGCAGCTTACAGTGACAACCTCCGTGGGATGGCTGGCCTTGTGCGCTGCGGCGTTCTTGCTGGCCGCGGCGCTGGTGTGGGGCGTTTATGGCAGCATCGCCGATAAAACCGCGGGGGAGGGGATCATCATCTCCAGCGGCGGAATTACGAATATCGTCCACCACACAGGGGGGCAGATTACCGGCGTGAGCGTCAAAGACGGCGATTTAGTGGAAAAAGGCTCCGTAATCATGCGCGTTTCCCAGGAACAGACGGTGGAAGAGATCAACGAGCTCAAAGCTGATCTGAAGATTCTGAGCGGGCTGGATGGGGAAAATCTCCTGGCGAATACAAACAAGCTCAGTTACCATCCCTATCGACAGCGATGATACCACTATGACCGGTATAAATTTATACAGGAATACTCAGTGAATTATATTTTCGATTTATTTTAAAGCGTAGAATTAAATACAAAATACATATTGACAGACTATATAAAATATTGATATATATTATATATACAAAATATAATTCATGTTAACACAGGAGAAGGAGATATATTATGGCAATTATGCTTGACAATACCGATAAAGCGATTTTACGAGAATTACAGGAAGACGCTTCAATCTCAAATTTGGATTTATCAAAGAAAATTGGGCTTTCACCATCAGCTTGCCTTGCAAGAACAAAAAACTTGATAGAAACGGGTATTATTAAAAAATTCGCTACTATTGTTGACGAAAAGAAATTGGGAATGGAAACCCTCGCATTTGTTCTTGTCAACCTAACGCCTCTGAATAGAGAAACAATCCATTCTTTTTTAGAGGATATACATAGGCTGCCACAGGTTCAAGAATGTTACACACTTACAGGAAGTCACGACTATCTGCTTAAGGTCGTTGCAAAGAACATGGAGAGCTATCGGGATTTTATCATTGATTCATTAATGCAGAATTCAGCAGTCAGCAAGGTTGAAACAAGTATGGTTATGGGAATAGAAAAAAGAACTATTTATGTACCTATTGATGAAGCTTAGTGGGGTGCTGAAATTGGAAGAAAAAATTAAAGCATTAAAAACAGCTTTTCCCCATACCATTCCTGTATTTACCGGATTTACTTTCTTAGGTATTGCCTATAGCATCTTAATGAGCAGCAAGGTTTTTGCCTTTTATTGTGTTTCCTGATAACAAGGGAAATCATCCATATATCACTTATCTCGGCAACGTTTTACCCTATTCCGCAATTGGTTTGTTGGTGGTATATTGCCTGAAGGGAGTCAATTTGATTAATCCACCATTTGGGATTCCTGAGGCAGTAGCCATTATCTGTATTACGGTGCTGCATTATTGGAAAAGCAATGCACTTCTCAGTATTGGTGCCGGAACAGGCATCTATATGATACTGGTTCAAATTGTTTTTAAATAAACAAGTATTTTAATATTACATAACTTATCTTTAAGGAAAATCAAATTCCATTTTGTAAGCTATAGGCCGGTGTAAAGTAATCGAGGAGAAAAAGAAAGAGAAAGCTGTTATATGAAGTTGACCGTTCATAAGAATCATATTATAATATAAGTGAACGAACGTACACTCAGAAGGGGGGTATAAAAAAGATGCCTATTCCAAAATTAAAGCAAAACAAAGAACGTCGGCAAAGACTCTTGGAAAGTGCTATTGATCTTTTTATTGAAAAAGGATATTTTAATACTTCAGTCCGCGAAATAATAGCTAAATCAGGTTTTGGAACTGGTACCTTTTATAATTACTTTATTGATAAGGAAGATATTTTAAAAGCGCTCCTGGAAGAATTCGCGGATCAAATCATTTCAAGCGTCAGTAGCTATTACAAAACCGAAAAAGATTTGTCCAAAAGATTTGTTGAAACAAAACGTGTAACCATGGAAGTCTTCGCCCGGAATGAGAAACTGTCAGAAATATATAGTCGAGTAGCGGGCACAAGTGAAGCCATTGACAAATGTTTAAAGCAGTTTGAGGATAAATTAATTGAGTTTTATATCAGGAATATTGAGTATGGCATTAAGAAGGGCGCTTTTAATAACGTTTCGGTTCCTCCGATCGCCCACGCCATACTTGCAGTAGAAAAATTCCTGTTGTACAAATGGATAGTTTTAAAGGATATAACCAACAAAGAAATGGTAGAAATGGTCGTATCTTTCCATGAAACCCTGGCTAAAGGTTTAGTCAACAACAAGTAGTTATCCTGAAAGTGCTATTGTTCTTGGGAGGTTCAACAATGGTCCATATTATTTAATGAGAAGTGAACGTACGTACGTTCTTTATTCATAGTGTGATTAGCTTTTATATAATAACGCTAGTAAATGTAGCAGTACAGATATCCGCACAGATTATAATAAAACTTTAACATTTTTCAACCTGAAACTAATAGTGCGAAAAATATGGCCATAATTTATCGACGGAGGAGAGATAAAATGAAATACTGTATTCTTATGGGAAGCCCGCGGAAAAATGGAAATACCTCGATATTGTTAAAGCCGTTTATTGAAGAGATTGAGCTTAATCAAGATCAGTATGATTTATTTTGGCTTCATGACAAACATATTGAACCCTGTATTGCTTGTCGGGAATTGCCAAAAAGACTGGACAATTTTTGGGTGTCGATATAACGATGATGCACAGGAGATTTTTGACAAAATATATGCATGTGATGTCATTGTTTTAGCTACACCTATTTACTCATGGTACTGTACACCACCTATGAAAGCAATATTGGATTATTTGCGGGAAAACTTAGCGGTGAGGAATCATCAGCCATTTCAATTTACCAATGATGTCTATGATTTATCGAACGGCAAGTTAATCCCCTTTACATGAAAAGAGAGGTGTTATAAATGAGGTTGACTCCAGCAGGTGAACTGACCAGGCGGATTACCGCATTGCAAAAGCTGTTGCAGCAAAAAGGCGTTGACGGCGCGTTGATCATGGATAACGCGGATATGTTTTATTTTTCAGGCACCGCCCAGCGAGCCCAACTGTTTATTCCTGCCGAGGGCAGGCCTTTGTTAATGGTGAAGAAAAGCTTTACCCGTGCTCGGGGAGAATCGGCGTTGGAAGATATCATTCCCTTGACTAAAGTTAAAGACTTGAGCAAAATGCTGAATGAGTATGGTTATCATAACCTTACTACCTTGGGGCTTGAGCTGGACGTATTGCCTGCGGCGCTGTACCTGCTTTTTCAAAAGCTATTTGAGGGTGCTCAGATTGTAGATATCAGTGGATTAATTCGTTCTGTGCGTATGGTTAAGTCATTCTATGAGTTGGAGGTGCTTCGGGACGCCGCCCAACTTAATTACACTCTATTTTCCCGGGCCAAGGACTATTTAAAAGAGGGTATTACTGAATTAGAACTGGCCGGTCAGCTGGAGATGGTGTATCGCCTGGCAGGACACTCGGGCACTGTAAAAATGCGGGGATTTGACCAGGAAGTTTATTATGGCCACATATTGTCCGGCACCAATGCGGCCATACCCAGTTGTATGGAAAGTCCTACCGGTGGACCGGGAGTGAGCATTTCCTTCCCCCAGGGAGCGGGCTATAAAAAAATAGCCAGGAATGAGCCGGTTATGATTGATTTTGTAGGGGTTATAGACGGTTATCTTGCAGACCAGACACGGATATTTTGTATCGGTCAACTGCCGGATAAACTTGTACATGCTCATGAGACAGCTTTACTCATTCAAGAAGCCGTTAAGCAGATGGCTGTGCCGGGGGCATTGTGCGAGGACATTTACTGGCATGCGATTAACATGGCAGCCGAATCCGGATACGGAGAGTATTTTATGGGCTACCCCGAGCCCGTGTCTTTTATTGGACATGGCATAGGTATAGAACTCAATGAATGGCCGGTGTTGGCCCCAGGTTTTAAAACGCCTCTCGAGAAGGATATGGTCATTGCCATAGAGCCAAAATTTGTTTTCCTCGAAGGTGCAGTGGGAATAGAAAACACTTTTGTTGTGGGGGAAAAAGGACTGGAAACATTGACATTGTTTGATGAAAATATAATTTATCTTAAGTGAAGTCTTTTGTTCTTGGGAGGTTCAAACAATGGCCCTTATTATTTAATGGAGAGTGAACGTACATTCGCTCGCAATTTAACTGGTGATTGGCTTACAACCTGCGGATATTACCCCGAGTAAGGTGCTCATCTTTGGGAAAATTGGATAAAAAGATATTGCAAGCACTCACAACTCCAATACATGGGGATACTTGTCGAACGAGATTTGGGCTATCAGTCTGTCTTTATGGTTAAGAAAAAAGAGAAGCATTCCCGAGCCTTTGCACAGTACCCTTACAGCAGTAACCGGGGCTAAGTGCAACTGCATACTTGCCGGAAGTTAGCTCGCTGAGAATAAAGGAAAAGGAGAATTTATTATTATGAAAACAATTGTTAAAAAGACAGATCCACAAAATATTGATATGGATGTCATTGAAGAAGGCGGAGAGATACTAAGGAAAGGCGGTCTGGTCGCGTTTCCATTAGAGACAGTATATGGACTAGGTGCAGATGCAATGAGGGCAGAAGCGTCCTTAAAAATATATGCGGCAAAAGGCAGATCATCAGATAATCCGCTGGTTGTTCACATAGCCGATATAGAAACGCTGGATGATATTGTAAGTGAAATACCAGAGAGTGCAAAAAAGTTAATGCAAAGATTTTGGCCCGGCCCGCTAACCCTTATATTCAACAAAAAAGAAAATGTACCTTACGAAACAACAGGTGGATTAGATACAGTTGCTGTGCGGATGCCCAGCCATCCGGTGGCATTGGCACTTATTAAGTCATCGGGATTGGTTATTGCCGCGACGAGCGCAAATACATCATATCGTCCAAGCCCTACCAAGGCTAAATATGTCATTGATGATATGTATGGCAAAATGGATATGATCATTGATGGCGGAACTGTTGGTATTATTAGTCTGAAATCGACGATCGTTAACGTGACACAAAGCACACCAATGTTGTTAAGGGTCGGCTATATCACCAAAAGCATGTTAGAAGAGATCGTAGGCAATGTGTCCTTGTGGATAAATGAGATGGCAGAGGACAGTGTGCGCAATGGTTAGAAAGTTGGGATCATTTCTACCGATGAAACGAAATTGTGTCAAAGGAATCGTCCCCGTGTCATTAATAATTTATAATTTTACCCAACAGAAGTGTACGGCATATGTTTTTATTGTTACACTCCTCAATTCACATCCGTCGAGAATGATATTTACAAGATTGGGAAAATGGGAGATTATAACTGAAGAGATAACAAAATTTTGGAGAGATTACACCCCCCTGAAAAATGCACCCTCCGAAAAGCAAATGCACCCCCTTTACGAACAAGGGAGTGAATAATTAATTTGTATCAATTAAAAGTCCAGTATTAATGTCTTTATGGTACTTATCAGAAAGTATAACTTTCGTTACATACTTTCTGTAGCATAAGTGCAACTAAGGCTACCGCTGGCACCTAAAGGCTGACAGAATGACTAATACGTGCGAAGACAGTGTCTTCGGGCGCTAGCCAAGTTTTCTTTACAACAAACTAAATTTTTCAAAAATTTAAAGAAAGAGAGTTATTATCTAAGGCAATACAAAAATGTAATAATTCTCGCTTGATTGGCCAGATGCTTGGTATTTCTCATATCTCAGTATTGAAGAAACTACGAAAGTATGATTTACGAATTAAAGCTACTTAACCATCTCCATTGGAATATATATTTCCAGTGGAATTTTTTGTTCCAACTAATTTAATAAATTGGAAATAAGTATTCCGATATTAAGGGTTTTTATAGAAAATGGGCATGTAATGGTTGGCATACTATTTGCTAGATTAATAATAAAAAATATTTTAAAATTTTAAAAAATATTGTTAGGGAAATAAGAGAGGGAGTGAAGAAATAGGAAACTCATTGTTATAGCTACTAATGAGTTGGCATGATTGTTACATTTAACTATTCAAAAGATCAATCTATAATATAAGGAGGTCAATTTCATGAAAAAGCCAGGCGAAGAAAAATTAAGCCATTTATTTCAAGCAGGGAAAATTGGCAAATATACCACGAAGAACAGAGTTAAATACGGAGCTTGTTGAGTATCCAATTACAACACCCGTGATGGTGTTATAACTCCAAGGGAACTTGCCCGAGATAAAGTTATTGCGGGAACCGGCTGTGGGATTATTACTAACCAAGGTGCTTATCCAGACCCGTTGGGTGAAGGTAAATCATATTTTCGCCAAATCGCTTTGTTTGATGATAAGTTTTTGCCCCAATTTGAACAAATTGCTGGTTATATCCATGATAACGGAGCAGTTGCTATTCAACAAATTCTCCACGCTGGTCGGTATGGTGGAATTGATTTAGGGTATTGTGTTCAGCCATCTATTGTTCCTCAGACCTTACCACATTTCCGTGCGCCTAGAGAAGTTAACAAAGAGCAAATTAAAACAATGATCGAACAACATGCAGAAGCTGCTAAACGGGCTATTAAAGCTGGTTTTGACGGTACGGAAATCACTAGTTTCATGGGTTATCTCTTAGCGAACTTTAATTCTAAGTTTACCAACCGTAGGACTGATGAATACGGTGGTTCGGTAGAAAACAGGGGCCGCTTCATGCGGGAATTGATTTACGCTATCAAAGAGGCCCAGGGAGATGATCATCCGCTAATCATACGCTTGAATGGGGCGGAACTCATGGATCGTCATGGTGGAAATACTGAGGATGAATGTTTTGAACTGATGAAGATGGCTGGAGATGCCGGCGTAGATATGATCAGTGTCACAGTGGGCTGGCAAGAAGCTCCAGAATCCTCTATCGGTAGGGACATCCCTCCCGGTCACTGGAACCGTCTAGCTATTAGGGCTAAAAAACTTCTACCAAATATTCCGATAACCTTCGGGGTACGTTTGCCTGATCCTGTGATGGCAAATCAGAATATTGCCGATGGAGAATTCGACTATTGGGAAGTCTGTCGTCCAATGCTTGCGGAGCCAGAACTTTTGCATAAAGCCGCTGAGGATCGACTGGATGAAGCTAAACATTGCTTAGGCTGTATGAATTGTCTCTCTCGACTATTTAGGGATCTACCCTATCTCTGTACGAATAATCCTGTCCTAGGACATGAAGTTGAGCCAGAGTATCATATCACTCCGGCGGTTGGTAAGAAGAAAGTTCTGATTGTTGGGGCTGGACCAGCTGGTCTGGAATGCGCAATTGCTGCAACTCAACGAGGTCATTATGTGACAATTTATGAAAAGGGTGAGAGTATCGGGGGAGCCCTGATAGGTTTCGCTGCCCATGACCTGGCTAATAAAGAGGACCTGCAAAGTCAAATTTCCTATTATAAAAAGATGATAGAGAAATTGAAAATCACGGTAAATCTCAGTACAGAAGTTAATCCAAAACTAATGAGAAGCATCCTACACCAATATGATGTAACCGTAATTGCTGCGGGAGCAGGGGTTGACTTAGAGGCCCTCCCGATACCTGAACAGGAGGGAATGCTAGTAACGGCTGCCGATGTAGCTAATGGTAAAGTCGAAGTAGGACAAAAAGTGGTAGTATTGGGTGGTGGGAAAATTGGCCTGACCCTAGCAGAAGCCCTAAAACAGGCAAGTAAAGATGTAACTGTTGTCGAAAAAGAGAAACGCATTGCCGGTGATGTTATCCCTGCTTGGAAATGGCGTCATACCTCTTGGGTAGAACAACTAAAAATTAAGACGCTAACCCTTAGCAAAGCGACCAAGATCAGTGCAGATGGAGTAACAGTTACTAATGACAAAGGTGAAGAAACTTTTGTAGAGGCTGATACGGTTATTGCTGCCTCACCCAGAAAGTCTAATCAAGCGCTATTTCACGAGTTTGAATTTATGGTTGATGAGCTACATGGTGCAGGTGATGCTTTAATTCCCAGAGGATTATTACAAGCAATTCATGAAGGGTATCGTTTGGGAGTACGGATTTAGCCGAGATATGCGGGGGGGGGAGCTAAGTGGTATCAACAGTAGATGAAATGTTATTAGATGCCGAAGGCTGGCAAGCTATACTTGACCGCAGGCAGGAGATCTTTATCGACATGCTTCCAGGTGCTAGCCTAGGGATATTGCTTAAAAAGAAGTTCAATTCCCCCGAAGCAATTGTTCTGACTTGGGTAAAGCAAGCAGATAAAATGGAGGTCGCTTACCAATCTTTTACAGGTTTTCAGAATATGAGTGTGCATCTATTAATTGTAGTCGATGATGAAACTTTAGAGTCTCTTTATAGTCAAATGCAGGATAATACGTTTCATGAAATGAGAGAACAGATTCGCAAGGGTAACATTCTTTTTTATGTTATGAAGAGCAAGAATGAACTTTTAGACTTAGGTTATGAAGAGTTAATTGAGGTTTTGGGGATTCCCTTTTTGGGTACTTGTCGTTAACCTTGAAACTGTCTATGGATAGTTTTGAGTAGGCTTGAAGGAGCGGTGGTAGAAATGATTTTTCTCAATCCAAGTGGGGCCCCGGAACTCGGCTGTAGTGAGTGTGGTTGTCGTTGGTATGACCGTTTAACGAATAGTTGCTATGAGTGTGGACAGATAGTTACAGAGGAAGAAATTGCTGAATATCAGGCAACTTTGGAATTGTTTTATGCGGAAAAAGGGATTAAGCCCTAAAATTGAAATGAGGAAGTGATAAGCTTTAGACATATTTTCTGCAAACCAATTAATCACAGGTTGTTGAAGAAAACTAAAAACAAAATTGAATTAATATTCAAAATATTATAAGATAGTATAAAACTAGAAAATATTTTAGGAGAGGGAGGAAAGAGATTAATCCCTAGGAACACTTTATGACGAAGGAGGATTCTATAGTGGCTCGGATGTCAAGACAAAAAAAATCAAAAAGATAATGTACCAGATATTGCATATCTTCTTTTTGTTAGAGCGAAACATTACGGTTCGACAGAGCCAGCATTCAAGAGGTGGTGCGCCAT
>Ga0209347_1000725_pt1 | contig 71513 bp, 50 predicted proteins | sample AutmiccommuBRH23_FD_187382 | JGI IMG/M metagenome (GOLD analysis project Ga0209347, IMG submission 187382) | Deep subsurface microbial communities from Mt. Terri, Switzerland - Autotrophic microbial communities BRH/23 (SPAdes) (version 2) | ecosystem: Environmental > Aquatic > Deep subsurface >... | reverse complement strand
GAAAGGCGGATTTCCGCAATGTGATCCTGATCATGACCACCAATGCCGGTGCTGAACTCACCAGCCGTGCCTCCATCGGTTTTACCATGCAGGACCATACCACCGATGCCATGGAAGCCATCAAGAAGACCTTTTCGCCGGAATTCCGCAACCGCCTCGATGGCATTATCCAGTTCAAATCCCTGCAGCCGGGCATTATCAAGACAGTGGTCGACAAATTCCTCACTGAATTGCAGGCCCAGCTGGAAGACAAGAAGGTGGTTATCGAAGCGGACGACGAAGCTCTGGAGTGGTTTGCCATTCACGGCTACGACGTGAAAATGGGCGCGCGACCCATGGCCCGCCTGATCCAGGAAAAGCTGAAAAAGCCTCTGGCTGAAGACATCCTGTTTGGCAAACTGTCAGTTGCCGGCGGCACCGTGCGGGTGACGGTGAAGGATGATGAGATTGCACTGGAGGTGGAGGAAGCCTGATTGTTCAGGCTTTTTCAGCTGCCTTTCCTGCTTGGCCGGGACTGCCAGGCAGGCAGCCTGAGACGGAGGCTTATCTGGCCCGGTAGGTGATGCGTCCCTTGCTGAGATCGTAGGGTGTCAGTTCGACTTTAACCTTATCGCCGGTGAGAATGCGGATGTAGTTCTTGCGCATCTTGCCTGAAATATGGGCCGTGACAATGTGTCCATTTTCGAGTTTTACCCGGAAAGTGGTGTTCGGAAGGGTGTCGATGACTTCACCCTCCATTTCAATATTGTCTTCTTTTGCCATATTTTCCTGAATGCCCCAACAGCTGTCTCAAAGTTGGGCGGCATTTTGCCTGAAAAGCACCACTAAGGCAAAGACTGTTCTCGCCTTACCCCCGCCGTGTTTACCGACTTGTCTGAATACAGTCAAAGAGGGCTTCCCTGAGGGCGAATGCGGCGCTTAACTGGCTGAACTGTTTCTTATCCAGCGCCCGCCAATCAGTAGCTCCAGTGGCTGGAAGCGGGATTTATAGGCCATTTTTGTGCAGTTTTTGATCCAGAAGCCCAGATACACATAGGGCAATTCCATTTCGCGGGCGAGATCCACCAGTGTCAGCACTGCCAGAGTGCCCAAACTGCGGCGGGCTATTTCCGGCGAGTAATAGGTGTAGATGGCAGACACGCCGTCGTCGAGACGATCCAGTACCGAGCAGCCCAGCAGAATTCCATCCAGACGAAATTCCACAAAGCGCGTGGCCTCAATGCCGCTGCCGAGAAAGTCGAGATATTGCTCGCGGGTGGGGGGGAACATATCACCGTCTTCATGGCGGCTGTTGATGTAGTTTTCGTAGAGCGCGTAATGCTCATCCACATTAATGTTCGGTTTGATGGCTATGCTCAGGTCGCGATTGCGTTGCAGGCAGCGGCGCTGCTGACGGTTGGGAGAAAATTCAGCCACCGGAATGCGCGCAGAGATACAGGCGGCGCAGAGCTGACAGCGTGGCTGGTAGTAGTAGCGACCGCTGCGGCGAAAACCCATCTGGGTCAGTTGTGTGTAAAGAGAAGCGTTGATATCGAGGGAGGGATCGACAAAAGCGGTAGTGGCTTCCTTGCCCGGTAAATAGCTGCAACCGTGAGGCTGGGTAAAAAACAGGCGGATTTGTTGCAGATCCGGGCTGATATCACGGGTCATGGCTGCGTACTCCATTGCTGTGAACCTAGCATAGCAGATGTGCGGGCGAATTCGTTGCTGGCGGGCCAGGACAGCGCGGTGTTTTTGTGGATCGCAAGCAGGCTTAAAAAGGTTTCTCGCTGCAGTGCCTGTACACCGAGTGATTGCAGGTGGCTGTTGGGTACCTGGCAGTCGATCAACACAAAACCCTGTCGGGCCAGGGTTTGTGACAACAGGATAAATGCCACCTTGGAGGCGTTGCTGGTGCGGCTGAACATCGACTCACCGCAGAAAATCCCGCCCACTTGGAGGCCGTAAAGACCGCCGACCAGTTTTTCATTCTGCCAGCATTCCACCGAATGGGCATGGCCCAGACGGTGCAGTCGGCAATAGGCCTGCTCCATGGCCGGCGTTATCCAGGTGCCACTTGTACCACGCCGCGGGCCTGCGCAGGCGGCAATGACCTGTTCAAAGGCTGTGTCAGTGGTGACATTGAACTGCCCTTTGGCGAGGATTTTGGCCATGCTGCGGGTGATATATTCGTGCCCGGGGGTGAGGGCGGCGCGCACCGACGGCGACCACCACAGTATGGGTTGCCCCTGTTCATACCAGGGGAAAATGCCGCGACTGTAGGCATTGATCAGAGTGCTGCTGTTGAGATTGCCACCGATGGCCAGCAGGCCATCGGGTTCACTCAGGGCGCTGCCCGGGTCGGGAAACTCCGGGTGCAGCGCATCGAGCAATGGCAGGCTTAAAGGATTGGTGCTCAGAGATATACCTGCGGGTCAGAGGTCAGGCGTGGTCGTCCAGGTATTTCTCCGCATCCAGTGCCGCCATACAGCCGGAACCTGCGGAAGTAATTGCCTGTCTGTACACATGGTCAGCAACGTCGCCAGCGGCAAATACGCCAGCCACAGACGTGGCGGTGGCATTGCCTTCGGTGCCGCTTTGAATGGTGATATAGCCGTTTTTCATGGCCAGCTGGCCATCGAAAATCCCGGTGTTGGGTTTGTGACCGATGGCGATAAAGACACCGGCGAGATCAATTTGCTGGATGCTGTCATCCACGGTGCTCTTGATACGCATGCCGGTAACGCCCCGGTCGTCACCCAGCACTTCCTCCAGAGTGTTGTTCCAAAGCAGGGTGACGTTGCCATTTTTGGCTTTTTCAAACAGTTTGTCCTGGAGGATTTTTTCCGAGCGCAGGCTGTCGCGGCGGTGGACCAGCACCACTTCGCTGCAAATATTGGAGAGGTAGAGCGCTTCCTCCACGGCGGTATTGCCGCCGCCGATCACCGCCACTTTCTGGTTGCGGTAGAAAAATCCGTCACAGGTGGCGCAGCCGCTGACACCCTTGCCCATAAAGGCCTGTTCGGATTCCAGTCCCAGATACTGGGCGGAAGCGCCGGTGGCGATGATCAGCGCATCGCAGGTATAGGTTTCCATGCCTTCCAGGCGGAATGGGCGCTGGCTCAGGTCAAGTTTCTCAATGTGATCAAAAATAACTTTGGTATCAAAGCGTTCTGCGTGTTTTTGCATTCTTTCCATCAGGTCGGGGCCCTGCAGGCCTTCCACGTCACCGGGCCAGTTGTCGACTTCGGTGGTGGTGGTGAGCTGGCCGCCGTGTTGCATGCCGGTAATGACCACAGGGGCAAGATTGGCGCGGGCTGCATAGACGGCGGCGCTCCAGCCAGCGGGGCCGGAACCGAGAATGATAAGACGATGGTGTTGCACTGCTGACATGATCCTTCCTTCAATGAGTAAACGCGGTGACGGTATTGCCAATAAACAGCGGCAATCATAAGGGAGCCTGTGCTCAGGTCAAAACAGCATTTTTAAATGCACTTCATAGTGCCGGGTTATAGTGAGGGCTTATCACTGGCTATTCACACAACAGGTATTACAATAGCAGCCGCAGCGTTTACCGGGATTGAGCATTGGCCAGGAAAGACAGCAAAGACAAGGCCCGAGCAGAGCAGGGCTTGAGCAGCGAACGAGGCAAACTGATCATGCGGGAGGGCGCACTGATCGGCTGGCTGCTGGTGTGTCTGTGCCTGTTTATCGCCTTTTTTACCTATTCTCCGGATGACCCTGGCTGGTCCCACACCGGGGTTCGCGACGATATCAATAACGCCGCTGGCGCCACTGGCGCCTGGCTGGCCGACGTATTCTTTTCACTCTTTGGCTATATGGCTTTTCTGTTTCCGGCGCTGCTGGCGCTGCGCGCCTGGAATGTATTTCAGGCGCGCAAAAACCAGCCTGAACCCTTTGACTGGATCATCTTCACCCTGCGTTTTGTCGGCCTGGCGCTGGTGATGGCCAGCGCCACGGCGCTCACCGCCATGCACCACGGCAGCGTTGAGAGCGCACTGCCTTTTGGTGTTGGTGGCTTGATGGGGGATTCCTTCGGTGAAGCTGTTACCACCGGCTTTAACCATGTGGGTGGTACCCTGATCCTGGTGGGCGTGTTCCTGTTTGGCGTCACCATTTTTACTGACCTCTCGTGGCTGGCGGTGATCGATACCATTGGCCGCTGGAGCCTGGTGGTCAGCGGTTGGGTAGCGGGCAAATTCAGCCACTACCAGCGCGCCATTGACGAGCGCAAAACCTCAGAGGAAGCCCTGCGCACCCGTCAGGAGACAGTGCAGCGCAAACAGCGCAGCAGTGTTGAACGCAAGGAACCCACTATCCAGTCCCTGGCAAAACCCCCTGAACCCAGTGTGCGGGTCGAAAAGGAAAAGCAGGTGAAGCTCTTTGCCCGCGAGCCGGTGAGTGGCGAACTGCCTCCCCTCGGCCTGCTCGATGAGGCGGTAAAACAACCAGGCAAGGGCTTTTCCCGCGATTCCCTCGAAGCCATGTCGCGCCTGCTGGAACTCAAGCTGCAGGATTTCGGTATCAGCGTCGAGGTGGTGGAGGTGATGCCCGGGCCGGTGATTACCCGCTTCGAGATCCAGCCCGCGCCCGGCGTCAAGGCCAGCCGCATATCGAGCCTGGCCCGCGATCTGGCCCGCTCCCTGGCGCTGGTGAGCGTGCGGGTGGTCGAAGTGATTCCCGGCAAGTCGGTGGTGGGTATCGAGATTCCCAACGAGTACCGGGAGACTGTGCGCCTGCGGGAAGTGCTGTCTTCCAGCGTTTACGAGCAGTCCAAATCGCCGGTTACCCTGGCCCTAGGCCACGACATTTCCGGCCAGCCGGTGGTGATCGATCTGACTCGCATGCCCCACCTGCTGGTGGCCGGTACCACCGGTTCCGGCAAGTCTGTGGGCGTTAACGCCATGCTGCTCAGCATCCTCTACAAGTCTACTCCGGAGGAGGTGCGCCTGATCCTGGTGGACCCGAAGATGCTTGAGCTATCGGTCTACGACGATATTCCCCATCTGCTGACGCCGGTGATTACCGACATGAAGGATGCCGCCAGCGGCCTGCGCTGGTGTGTGGGCGAGATGGAGCGCCGCTATCAGCTGATGGCCGCCCTCGGTGTGCGCAACCTGGCGGGCTACAACCGCAAGGTGGAAGAAGCCATCCGCGACGGCGCGCCGATTCCCCATCCCCTCTGGACTCCCGATCCCATGGCCTCGGTGTTTGCCGACGAAGAGGAGCAGCGCGCGCCAACCCTCGAAAAACTCCCCTATATCGTCGTGGTGATTGACGAATTCGCCGACATGATGATGATCGTCGGCAAGAAAGTGGAACAGCTGATTGCCCGCATAGCCCAGAAGGCGAGGGCGGCGGGCATTCACCTGATCCTCGCCACCCAGCGCCCGTCGGTGGATGTGATTACCGGCCTGATCAAGGCCAATGTGCCGAGCCGTATCGCCTTTCAGGTATCGTCGAAAATCGATTCCCGCACCATCCTCGACCAGGGCGGTGCCGAACAGTTGCTGGGCCATGGCGATATGCTTTACATGCCGGTGGGCACCAGCGTGCCGGTGCGTATCCACGGCGCCTTTGTCGATGACCACGAAGTACACAAGGTGGTGGCGGACTGGAAAGCCAGGGGCGCGCCCCAGTACCTTGAGGACATCACCGACGAGGGCTCGACCTCCTCCATTCCCGTGCCCGGCTACAGTGAGGGCGGCAACGGCGACGATGGCGACCCGGAAAATGATCCGCTCTATGACGAGGCGGTGGCCTTCGTGCTCGATAGCCGCAAGGCCTCCATATCATCGGTGCAACGCAAATTGCGCATCGGTTACAACCGCGCCGCACGCCTGATCGAGGCGATGGAAGCAGCCGGTGTCGTCACCGCCATGAACACCAATGGCAGCCGCGAAGTGCTGTCGCCCAATCACCGAGGATAATCCGTGAAGAGAAAGAACCGAACGGCACTGCTGCTGGCAGGCTTGTCATTGCTCGGCCTGCCGCTGCTTGCTGTGCAGTCGTTTGCCGGTGGTGGCGTGCAGGCCAGGCCTGTGGAGGATGCGGTCATTGGTGCTGAAGCACCAGTTCCAGCCGTTGATACACAGCAAAGCGCCAGGGATCTGGCGGAGCTGGGCCAGCGTCTGAAACCCATGGAAAACCTGTCAGCCAGTTTTACCCAGACAGTCACATCCGCCGACGGCTATATCATCCAGGAAGTCACCGGCAAGCTGGTGGTGGCCCGCCCCGGCCGGGTGCGCTGGAGCAGCGATGCCCCCTATGAGCAACTGGTGGTGTCCGATGCCGAGACCCTGTGGCTCTACGACCCGGATCTGGAACAGGTCACTGTGCGCCCGTTCCACAACGATATCAGCCGCACCCCTGCGGTGTTGTTTATCGGCGAGGTGGATACACTGGCTCGCGACTACAGAGTCCAGGCCGAAAAGAACAACGGCATTGATAAGTACTGGCTTGAGCCTCGTGGCAGCGATGCTTTGTATGAGCGCATCGCCATCGAGTTCGAGGGCAACAAGCCCCACGCCATGGCCCTGTGGGACAGTCTCGGCCAGGTAACCCGCATCGGCTTCACGGACGTTACCGTCAATGGCCCGGTGGATGCCGGGGCATTTACCTTTACCCCTCCCAAAGGGGTCGATGTTCTCCACGATGAGTAACGGTTGCCAGTCAATAGCGATTTACGATGAATGCTGATCTGTTCAGCCGCGAGGTCTATCAACCCCTCGCGGCGCGCATGCGACCCCGCAACCTCGACGAGTTTGTGGGGCAGGAGCATGTGCTGGGATCTGGCAAACCCTTGCGGGAAGCCATTCTTCGCGGGCAGCTGCATTCCATGGTGTTCTGGGGGCCGCCCGGCGTCGGCAAAACCACCCTGGCAAAAATGATTGCCCACTATGGCGAGGCCCATTTCGAGAGCCTGTCGGCAGTATTGTCCGGGGTCAAGGAAATCCGTGCAGCGGTGGCCCGTGCCGAGGAAGAGCGCGATGTGCGCGGCCGCAAGACGGTGCTGTTTGTCGACGAAGTGCACCGTTTCAACAAATCCCAGCAGGACGCCTTTCTGCCCTATGTGGAAGATGGCACCGTGATTCTGGTGGGAGCGACCACGGAAAATCCATCTTTCGAGCTCAACAATGCACTGCTGTCGCGCTGCCGGGTCTATGTGTTTCGCTCCCTCGATGTGACAGCCATTCTGGATCTGTTGCACAGGGCGTTGGAAGACAGGGAGTACGGCCTCAGCGTTTCCCTCACTGTTGCTGACGACACCCTCAAGACCATCGCCCAGGCAGCGGACGGCGATGCCCGTCGCGCCCTCAATCTGCTGGAAATCGCCAGCGATCTGGCGGAGGAGGGGGTCATTACCCCCGAGGTGCTGGAACAGGTACTGGTTACCGACACCCGCCGCTTTGACAAGGGCGGCGAATATTTCTATGACCAGATTTCGGCTCTGCATAAATCCGTGCGCGGATCGTCGCCGGATGCTGCCCTGTACTGGTTTGCCCGCATGCTGGATGGCGGTTGTGATCCCCTTTACCTAGCGCGCAGGATAGTGCGTATGGCGACGGAAGATATCGGCAACGCCGATCCCCGCGCCCTGCAACTGGCGCTCAATGCCTGGGATGTGCAGGAGCGCCTCGGCTCGCCGGAGGGCGAGCTGGCCATTGCCCAGGCGGTGGTGTATATGGCGGTGGCACCCAAGAGCAACGCCGTTTATACCGCCTTTGGCCGCGCCCGCAAGGATGTGGCCAGCCAGCCCAGCCACGAGGTGCCCCTGCATATTCGTAACGCCCCCACCAAACTGATGAAGTCGCTGGATTACGGCAAGGAGTACCGCTACGCCCACGACGAGCCGGATGCCTTTGCCGCCGGGGAGAATTATTTCCCCGAGGCCATCGCCGATACCCGCTATTATTTTCCGGTCGAGCAGGGCCTGGAAAAGCAGATCAGGGAAAAGCTCGAACGCCTGCGGGAACTCAACCGCACCAGCCCGCGCCAGCGCTATCCCGTCTCAGGTCAAAAAAAACCGGACCAGAAGGAGGGAAAAAAATGATCCACTGGTTAGCGGTCGCCATGGGCGGCGCCCTGGGTGCGTTGTCCCGCTATGCCGTCAACGGCCTGTTGTTTCCCCTCTATGGCCACAAATTTCCCCTTGCCACCCTGGTGATTAACGTCAGCGGTTCGCTGTTGATGGGAATTTTCTATGTGCTCATTATCGAGCGCGGTGAGCTAAGCCCCGAATGGCGCAATTTTCTGATGGTAGGCATTCTTGGCGCTTTCACCACCTTTTCCACCTTCTCGCTTGATGCTGTGGCTTTGTGGCAAAATGGCCACCTTTTGCTGGCCCTGGCCTATGTACTGGCCAGTGTAGTGTTATCCATTGCCGGACTGGCCCTGGCCATTTATCTGACACGGCTCATTTAAACCGCATCTGCACAACGGACATACTTTCCCCATGCTGGACCATAAACTCGTTCGAGCCAACCCCGATACTGTCGCTCAAGCCCTCGCCAAACGCGGTTTCAAACTGGATGTGCAATGGCTCGCCGCGCTTGAAGCAGAGCGCCATCAGGTACAGGAAAAAACCCAGAATCTGCAGGCTGAGCGCAACGCCTATGCCAAATCCATGGGCGTGGAGATGGCTGCCGCCAAGGCCGAGGGGCGCGATACCTCAGCCCTCAAGGCCAAGGGCGAGTCCCTCAAGAATGCTGCACTGGAAGCCGAGGCCGAGCTTGAGAAAATCCAGCATCAACTGGACTCCTACCTGCTCGAAGTGCCCAATATGCCGGACCCGGAAGTACCGACGGGGCTGAGCGAAGACGATAATGAGGAAGTGCGGCGCTGGGGTACTCCCCGCACCTTTGATTTTCCGGTGCGCGACCATGTGGATCTCGGCGCGCCCGGCAATCAGCTGGATTTTGAAGCGGGTGTTAAACTCAGCGGTTCACGCTTTGCCGTGATGCGCGGCGGCTTTGCCCGCCTGCACCGCGCCCTGATCCAGTTTATGGTGGATACCCACATCAACGAGCACGGCTACGACGAAGTCTATGTGCCCTATATCGTCAACCGCGATTCCCTGCTCGGCACCGGTCAACTGCCCAAGTTTGAAGCCGATCTGTTCAAACTCGCCGACGAGCGCGAGTTTTACCTGATTCCCACCGCCGAGGTGCCGGTTACCAATATCCACCGCGACGACATTATCAGCGCCCAGCTGCCGGTGAAGTACGTGTGCCACACTCCCTGCTTCCGCAGCGAGGCGGGCAGTTACGGCAAGGACACCCGCGGCCTGATCCGTCAGCACCAGTTTGAAAAGGTCGAGCTGGTACAGTTTGTCCGCCCTCGCGATTCCGACGCCGCGCTGGAACAACTCACGGGCCATGCCGAAAATATCCTGCAAAAGCTGGGTTTGCCCTACCGCACCATTATCCTGTGCGGCGGCGATATCGGTTTTTCCGCAGCCCGTACCTACGATATCGAAGTGTGGGTGCCATCGCAGAACCGCTATCGGGAAATCTCCTCGTGCAGCAACTTCCGGGACTTCCAGGCGCGGCGCCTCAAGGCGCGCTGGCGCAACCCGGAAACCGGCAAGCCGGAACTGGTCCATACTTTGAATGGCTCGGGCCTCGCTGTGGGTCGCACCCTGCTGGCGATTGTCGAGAACTACCAGCAGGCGGATGGCACTGTGGTGATTCCCGGGGTGTTGCTGCCGTACATGGGCGGGCTTGAGAGGATTGCTGTTGCTCTTTGAGTTTCACGTTGCACGTTTCACGTTTCACGCAAAAGCCGGGCAAGCCTGCGGTTGCTATCTATCAGCAGAGGTGTAGTTGATTCTGTGCGCCTCCGCCGCGAATCGCACCCACGTGCAACGTGAAACGTGCAACTCACCAAACCCCGCTCCGATCCATACAAGGTAACCCCATGGACTACCTGCCACTGTTCCATAACCTCAAGGGCCGCAAATGCCTGGTCGTCGGCGGCGGTGAAATCGCCCTGCGCAAGGTGCGCCCCCTGCTCGAGGCCGGTGCCATTGTGCGGGTGGTGGCGCCGGAAATTCGCCCGGCCCTCAAAGAGCTGGCAGACAAGGGCACGATCCAGATCAGCTGTAAAACCTTTCACCCCGACGATATGGCGGGTGTGGCCCTGGTCATAGCCGCCACCAGCGATACACAGGTCAACGAACAGGTGTCGCGCTTTGCCCGCGAGCGCAACATCATGGTCAATGTGGTGGACAACCCGGCCCTGTGCAGTGTGATTTTCCCTGCCATTATCGACCGCTCGCCGGTGCAGATCGCTATTTCCACCGGCGGCAGCGCCCCGGTGCTGGCGCGTCTGCTGCGCGGCAAGCTCGAAAGCCTGCTGCCCGATGGTTACGGCAAACTGGCGGCACTGGCCGATAAATTCCGCCCTGCGGTGAAGGCCAGGCTGGAATCAGAAAACAGCCGCAGGAGCTTTTGGGAAAAGGTGTTTGAAGGACCCATCGCCGAACTGGTCTTCCGGGGCCGCATGCAGGATGCTGAGCAGGCGCTTGCAGAGGCCCTTGAATATCCGGATATACAGACTTGTGGCGAGGTGTATCTGGTGGGCGGTGGCCCGGGCGATCCCGACCTGCTGACCTTCCGCGCCCTGCGCCTGATGCAGCAGGCGGACATTGTGCTCTACGACCGTCTGGTATCAAAAGAAGTGCTCAACCTGGTGCGCCGCGATGCGGAGCGCATCTACGTGGGCAAGACTGCGGGCGATCACCCGGTCACCCAGGACAACATTAACCGCAAGCTGGTGGAATATGCCCTCCAGGGCCACCGCGTGCTGCGTCTCAAAGGCGGCGACCCGTTTATTTTTGGCCGCGGCGGCGAGGAGATCGAGCATCTTGCCGAGCACGGCATTCCCTTTCAGGTCGTGCCGGGCATCACCGCCGCCTCCGGTTGTGCCAGTTATGCCGGTATTCCCCTTACCCATCGCGATCACGCTCAGTCGGTGCGTTTTATCGCCGGTCATCGCCGCGATGATGAGCTGGATTTACCCTGGGAGGAACTTGCGGCCCCCGGACAGACTCTGGTGTTCTATATGGGTCTCAATGGTTTGGAGACTATCTGCCACCAGCTGATGACTCACGGTATGGATGCCGCCACCCCGGCGGCGCTGATCGAGAAGGGCACCACCGCGCGGCAGCGCACCTTTGTCGGCAATCTCGCCGATTTGCCCGAGAAGGTCCGCCTCGGCGAGGCCAGGGCGCCGACCCTGATCATCGTCGGCCATGTGGTAGGGCTGCACCATAAACTCAACTGGTTTGGAGAACAGCATGGCGAGTGACCGCTACGATTACGACCTCTTTGTGATTGGCGCCGGGTCCGGTGGCGTGCGCGCTGCGCGCATGGCGGCGGGGCAGGGGGTCAAGGTGGCCATCGCTGAAGAACGCTACCTGGGTGGCACCTGCGTCAATGTCGGCTGCGTGCCGAAAAAACTTTTTGTGTATGCGTCAGAATTCTCCCACGCCTTCCGCGATGCCGCCGGTTTTGGCTGGACATTGCCGGAGGCGAGCTTTCACTGGCCCACCCTGCGGGATAACAAAACAAAAGAAATCGAGCGGCTTAACGGCATCTACGCCAACCTGCTCGACAATGCCGGGGTAACGCGCATGGAAGGCACCGCCACCATCGCCGGGCCCAACCGGGTGCGGATGGGCGATGCGGAATACAGCGCCCGCCATATCCTGCTGGCTACCGGGGGCTGGCCATTTATTCCCGATTTTCCCGGCAGGGAACACGCCATTTCCTCCAACGAAGTGTTTTACCTCGACAGCTTTCCGCGCCGGGTGCTGGTGGTGGGTGGCGGTTATATTGCTGTGGAATTTGCCGGTATCTTCCAGGGGCTGGGCGCCGAAACTCACGTGTCCTATCGCGGGCCGCTGTTTTTAAAGGAGTTCGACCAGGATTTGCGCACCGGGCTGGCGCGCCAGATGGGCGAACAGGGAGTCAAACTGCATTTTGAAACCAATGTGCAAGCCATCAACAAAAACGCCGATGGCAGCCTGGATGTCAGCCTGAGCGACGGCCAGCAACTGAAGGTGGATTGCGTGATGTATGCCACCGGCAGAAATGCCAAGACAACAGGGCTCGGCCTGGAAAACACGGCGGTTGAGCTGGCTGAAAACGGCGCCATTGTGGTGGACGAACAGTTCCGCACCGCAGAGCCTTCCATCTATGCCCTCGGTGATGTGATCGACCGGGTTCAACTGACCCCGGTAGCCATCGCCGAGGCCATGGTGCTGGTGGCCAATCTCTACAACGGCAGCGATGAGTCGATGGATTACGACACTATTCCCACCGCCGTCTTCAGCCAGCCCACCATTGGCACCGTGGGCCTGACCGAGGCCCAGGCGCGGGAACAGTTTGCCGATGTCGCTATTTACCGCACAGAATTCCGCCCCATGAAGCAGACCCTCGCTGGCGGCAGCGATAAAATCCTCATGAAACTGGTGGTGGACAAGGCCAGCGACAGGGTGCTGGGCTGCCATATGCTTGGGGAGGCGGCCGGGGAAATCATCCAGGGCCTGGGTATTGCCCTCAAGGCGGGCGCCACCAAGCGGGATTTTGACCGCACCGTAGGCATCCACCCGACAGCGGCGGAAGAGTTTGTTACCATGCGCACCCCGATTTGAGTTACACGTTTCACGTTGCACGTAAAAGCCTTGCGGCCTTTGGCCGCCTGACCATCCGCTCTGCTTGGTCGGGTGCCTGGGTCAAACCTGCCGGTGGCACCCACGTGAAACGTGCAACTCATCAACATCACTACGTTAGCAAAGCCTAAGCCGAGACAAGCTATGAACTTCAACGGAACAGAACGCTATGTGGCCACCGACGACCTGCGCATGGCCGTCAATGCCACCATCGCCCTCAAGCGCCCCCTGCTGATCAAGGGTGAGCCGGGCACCGGCAAAACCATGCTGGCGGAAGAAGTCGCCGCCTCCCTGGGGTTGCCCTTGATCGCCTGGCATATCAAATCCACCACCAAGGCGCAGCAGGGTTTGTACGAGTACGATGCGGTGTCGCGTCTGCGGGATTCCCAGCTTGGCGATGAAAAGGTCAACGACATTCGCAACTACCTGCGCAAGGGGAAACTGTGGGAGGCGTTTGAATCCGAGGGCCAGTGCGTACTGCTGATCGACGAAGTGGACAAGGCGGATATCGAGTTTCCCAACGACCTGTTGCTGGAACTCGACCGCATGGAATTTCATGTGTACGAAACCGGCGAGACGATACGCGCCAAAAAGCGCCCCATTGTGATTATCACCAGCAACAATGAAAAGGAACTGCCTGACGCCTTTTTGCGCCGCTGCTTTTTCCACTTCATCAAGTTTCCCAGCCGCAGCACCATGCAGGAAATCGTCGATGTGCACTTTCCCCAGATCAAGAAAAACCTGGTGGATGAAGCGCTGGATGTATTTTTTGATCTGCGTCAGATTCCGGGCCTGAAGAAAAAGCCCTCCACCTCGGAGCTGATCGACTGGTTGAAGCTGTTGCTGTCCGATGATATCCCCGACGAAATCCTCAAGAACCGCGATCAAACCAAGGCTATTCCGCCCCTCTATGGCGCCCTGCTGAAAAACGAGCAGGACGTGCATTTGCTGGAACGGCTGGCCTTTATGGCGCGCCGGGAAGCTCGTTAAATGCTGCTGAGTTTTTTTGAAGGCCTGCGCAAGGCGGGCGTACCCGCAACCCTGCAGGAGTTGCTGACCCTGATCTCTGCCATGGAGGAGCACCTGGCCTTTGCCAGCGTGGATGACTTTTACCTGCTGGCGCGCACCTGCATGGTCAAGGACGAAAAATACTACGACCGCTTTGACCGCGCTTTCGCCCTCTATTTCAAGGAACTGGAAAGTCTGGATGACTTTCTCGAAATGCTGATCCCCGAGGACTGGCTGCGGGAGGAATTTCGCAAGAGCCTCACCGATGAAGAAAAAGCCCAGATCGAAACACTGGGCGGCCTGGAAAAGCTGATCGAGGAATTCAAAAAGCGCCTGGATGAGCAAAAAGCCAAACACAAGGGCGGCAATAAGTGGGTAGGCACTGGCGGTTCTTCACCCTTTGGCAATGCGGGCTACCACCCTGAAGGCATCCGCGTCGGCGGCGAGAGCGAACAAAAGCGCGCCGCCAAAGTGTGGGAGCAGCGCGAGTACAAAAACCTCGACGACAGCGTCGAGCTGGGCACCCGCAATATCAAGGTTGCCCTGCGGCGCCTGCGCCAGTTTGCCCGCACGGGCGCCGCTGACCAACTGGATATTGATGACACCATCAAGTCCACTGCCAAGAACGCTGGGCTGCTTGATATCAAGATGGTGCCGGAGCGGCACAACGCTGTAAAAGTGCTGATTTTTTTCGACGTGGGTGGCTCCATGGACACCTATGTGCGCACCTGCGAAGAGCTATTTTCCGCCGTGCGCACCGAGTTCAAGCACATGGAGTATTACTACTTTCACAACATGCTCTACGACTATGTGTGGCGCGACAATCACCTGCGCCATCAGGAACGTCTCAACACCTGGGATGTGCTCCACACCTACGGCTCGGACTACAAGGTGATTGTGGTGGGGGATGCCTCCATGTCGCCCTTTGAGATCACCACCCCGGGCGGCAGCGTCGATTATTTCAACGAAGAGCCCGGCGCGGTGTGGATGCAGCGCCTTACCAATACCTACGAAAAGCTGGTGTGGCTCAATCCCGTCAAGGAAAATTTCTGGGAGTACACCGCGTCGATCCGCCTGGTGAACCAGCTGGTGGCCAACCGCATGTACCCCCTGACCCTCGGCGGTCTTGAAGAGGCCATGAAGTACCTGTCACGGTAAATGATGCCATGACAGACGCGCGCAACAACCAATCCCGACATGCCCATTCCAGGAATAACCAGTCCCGCCACAAACAGCCGAAAAATAACCGGCCCCGGCCCCGGCCCGACGCCGCCACAGAAGCCCTGTGGAACGACTGCCTGATAGAAGACCGGAAAGCATTTCGCAGCCAATGGCAGGGCATCGAAGCGCGCCGCCGCCAGGGCAAGCCGGTTGATCAGAGCCTGGCCAAGCTGGATGCGGCGATCCAGCGCTCACGCCTGCGGGTGGAACAGCGCCGCCAGGCAGTGCCGGACATTACCTACCCCGACGACCTGCCCATTGCGCAAAAGCGCGAGGATATTATCGCCGCCCTCAACAGTTCCCAGGTGATCGTGGTGGCGGGAGAGACCGGCTCCGGCAAAACCACTCAGCTGCCGAAAATCTGCCTCGAGCTGGGTCGCGGTGTGACCGGCATGATCGGCCACACCCAGCCACGCCGAATTGCCGCCCGCACCGTGGCCCAGCGTATTGCCGAGGAGTTGCACACCACCCTCGGCGACAAGGTGGGCTACCAGGTGCGCTTTAACGAGCAGGTGGGTGAGAACAGTCATATCAAGCTGATGACCGATGGCATTTTGCTGGCGGAAATCCAGCATGACCGCTACCTGACCCGCTACGACACCCTGATCATCGACGAGGCCCACGAGCGCAGCCTCAATATTGATTTTCTGTTGGGCTATATCAAGCAGATCCTGCCCAAACGGCCTGATCTGAAAGTGATCATTACCTCCGCCACCATCGACCTGGAGCGCTTTTCAACGCATTTCGACAATGCCCCCATCGTCGAGGTGTCGGGACGCACCTATCCGGTGGAAGTGCTCTACCGCCCGCCGTTGGAGGCCGATGAAGATATCTATGGCGCCATTGTCAGTGCGGTGGAAGAACTGATGGCACTGCCGAAGCGCGGCGATATCCTGGTGTTTTTGAGCGGCGAGCGGGAAATCCGCGAGACCGCCAACGTGCTGCGCCGCGCCCAGCTGCGCGATACCGAAATTCTGCCCCTCTATGCTCGCCTCAGCCTCAACGATCAGACCCGGGTGTTCCAGCCCCACAGGGGGCTGCGTATTATCCTCGCCACCAATGTGGCGGAAACCTCCATCACTGTGCCGGGTATCCGCTATGTGATCGACACCGGCTACGCCCGTATCAGCCGTTACAGTTATCGCACCAAGGTGCAGCGCCTGCCGGTGGAGCCGATCTCCCAGGCCAGCGCCAACCAGCGCGCCGGGCGCTGTGGCCGGGTCAGCGATGGCGTCTGTGTGCGGCTGTACAGTGAGGAGGATTATCACAGCCGTCCGGGCTTTACCGACCCGGAGATCGTGCGCACCAATCTCGCCTCGGTGATTTTGCAGATGCTGCGTATGCGCATCGGCGATGTGCGGGATTTCCCCTTTGTCGACGCGCCGGATTCACGCCTGATCAGCGACGGTTTCCAGCTGCTGGGCGAACTGGGCGCGGTCAACGGCAAGGGCGAGTTGACGCCGCTGGGTATCCAGCTCAGCGGTTTGCCCCTCGATCCGCGCCTCGGGCGCATGCTGCTGGCGGCCAGCAACGAAGGCGCACTGCGGGAAATGCTGGTGATCACCTCGGCCCTGAGTATCCAGGACCCGCGCGAGCGTCCCGCCGACAAACGCCAGGCGGCGGATGAAAAACACCGCCAGTGGCAGGACAAGGATTCGGATTTCCAGTCGCTGCTGAATCTGTGGAACCATTTTGAGGAGCAGCGCCAGGCGCTTTCTCGCGGCAAGTTCAGCCAGTACTGTCACAGCCATTTTGTCTCCTACCTGCGTATGCGCGAATGGCGCGACTTGGAACACCAGTTGCGCCTTGCTGCCCGTCAGCTCAAGTTGCGCGACAATTCTCAACCTGCGGCCTACGACGCCATTCACCGATCACTGCTCAGCGGCCTGTTGAGCCATATTGGCTTTCGCCAGGACGAGCGGGAATTTCTCGGCGCCCGCAATCGCAAGTTCCATATCTTTCCCGGTTCCGGGCTGTTCAAAAAGCCGCCCAAATGGGTGATGGCGGCGGAGATGATCGAAACCACGCGGCTCTACGCCCACCAGGCGGCGCGTATCGACCCTGACTGGCTGCCCGCCCTGGCCGGTCATCTGGTGCGCAAAAGCCATCTCGAACCCTATTACGATGCGCGGCGCGGCCAGGTGATGGCCTATGAGAAGCAGACCCTTTTTGGCCTGACGATTCTCGATCGCAAGCCGGTGGCCTTCAGCCATATCGACCCGGTGATCGCCCGGCAGATTTTTATCCAGGGCGCCCTGGTGGAAAACCGCTACAGGGGCAAGGGGCCTTTTGCCCGTCACAACCAGCAATTGCTCAAGGAGCTGGAAGGCCTGGAAGACCGCCTGCGGCGCCGCGATATTGTTATCGACGACAGCGCCATCTACCGCTTCTATGACGAGCGGGTGCCCGCCCATATCAACGGTCTGACCAGCTTTGAAACCTGGCGCAAGGAACAGGAACGGGACAATCCACGCCTGTTGTATCTGGATCGCGCCACCGTACTCGACAGCGCCGATGTGCATGAAGCGGAGGAGCAGTTCCCCAAAACGGTCCATTGGCAGGGTACGGATTATCGTCTCAGTTACCGCTTTGAGCCGGGGCATGTGAACGACGGTGTCAGCGTGCATATCCCGGCGCCGCTGATTCACCAGGTCCCCGCCCACCTGTTCGAGTGGCTGGTGCCGGGGCTGTTGCGGGACAAATGCATCGCCCTGGTGAAAGCCCTGCCCAAGCAGCTGCGCAAGCAATTTGTACCGGTGCCGGACTATGTGGACAAGGCCCTGAGCACCATGATTCCCGACAATCGTCCGCTCGGCGTGGTGCTCGGCGAACATCTCAAAAAGCACACCGCCGTGGCCATCCCTCCCGATGCCTGGCGGGAGGACAGTCTTGAACCGTTCTACCGTATCAGCTATCTGCTGGAGGACGATAACCGACAGCTAGTGGATCAGGGAAAGGATCTGGCCGCCCTCAAGGACGGGCACCGCGAAACGGTGCAAAGCGCCATTCGCGAGGGCAGTGGCAGCGTCGAGGAACAAACAGGGCTGACGCGCTGGAACTTCGGGCGCCTCGAACAAAAGGCCAGGGTGAAAAAGGGCAAGCTGGAGATTGAGGCGTTCCCGGCGCTGGTGGACGAAGGCCAGAGCGTAGCCCTGCAACTGTTTGATAATGCCGCTGAAGCAGCCAGGGCATCCATTCACGGCGTAGTGCGGTTGCTGGAGCTGCATCATCCGGAGCCTGCCCGCTACCTGCGCAAGCAGCTGTTGAAAGGCCGCGAACTGGCGATTGTCGGGGCCGGCATCACCGACCTGGCACAGCTGCGGGAAGATATGATCGCCAGCGCCTACCGTCTGGCGTGCCTGGATGGCAAGCCGCTGCCTGGCAACGAGGCGGAGTTCAAGCAGTGTCTGGAGCAGGGCAGGGGGCAGATTGTCAGTCAGGCTCAGGCTCTGGAACAGGTGGTGGTCGCACTCTTTGAACCCTTGAAGGGCATCCGCGCCCTGCTCAAGCAGTACGGCACTCGCTTTGAGCCCTCGACACAAGATGTCAGCCAGCAGCTCGACTACCTGTTGCGACCGGGTTTTGTGTTCGATACATCGGGCTACTGGCTGCAGCAATACCCGCGCTACCTGAAAGCAGTCCTGGCCAGGCTGGAGAAGTTGCCGGGCCAGCCGGAACGGGATGCCGCCTTTGCCGCCGAAACCGCACAGCAGCTGGCACAGTGGCGCCAGCTCGCCAGCGGCAGCAAGGCCATTTCCCCTGAATGTGGGCAGGAACTGGAAAAATGCCGTTTTATGATCGAGGAGTACCGGGTATCGTTTTTTGCCCAGGTACTGAAAACGGTGTTGCCTGTCTCCCCCAAGCGCATTGATGCCCAGCTGGACAAAATAAAAGCGCTGTTGCCATAAGCCGTTTATTACTGGCATGGCAGAAACTAACCTGAGACAGGAATGTCACACAAGGCTGTAATAATGCGCGCATTGGCGCGACCAACCACTGACACCATCCACCACGAGGTTATCTCCATGTCCAAACAGGCTTTCAAACCCCTTGCTTCTGCCGCAGGCGCGGCCTTTGTCGCTTCTCTGGCGATGTCTTCACTGGCTCTTGCGGCTGAAAATCCTTTCCAGGCATCTGAGCTGTCCAGCGGCTATCAAGTGGCCCAGGCGGAAAAGGATGGCGAGGGCAAATGTGGTGAGGGCAAGTGTGGCGAAGGCAAGTGTGGCGAAGGCATGGGTGCCGAGGGTGATGCCAAGGCCGCATGCGAAGGCAAGTGTGGTGAAGGTAAATGTGGCGAAGAGAAGTGTTCTGAGCATGGAGATAAGGCCCGGGGCGAGGGCAAATGTGGCGAGGGCAAGTGCGGGGCAGACGAAGCAAACGCTAGCCCTGCTGATCACAGCGGCCATTGATCAGGGGCCGCTGAGTGAACAAACACTATCCCGTTAATGGCGCGGGCCTGGGGCTGCGCCGTTCCCTGCTGGAGCCGTTGCGGGATCTTGATGCCGATGCCGTGGATTTTATGGAAGTGGCGCCGGAGAACTGGATCGGTCTTGGCGGCAGGCTGGGCAAGCAGTTTCGCGCCTATACCGAGCGCTACCCCTTCGTCTGCCACGGCCTGTCCCTTTCCATCGGTTCTGCCGATCCCCTCGACTGGTCGCTGCTCGCGGATATCCGCGATTTTATCCGCGAGCACAATATCCGCTGTTTTTCCGAGCACCTGAGTTATTGCAGTGACCATGGCCATCTCTACGATCTGATGCCGATTCCATTTACGGAGGAGGCTGCCCGGTACACGGCAGACCGCATCTGCCAGGTACAGGACTTTCTCGGCCAGCGCATCGCTCTGGAAAATGTCTCTTACTATGCGGCGCCACAGCAGCAAATGCGCGAGATAGACTTCCTCAATGCAGTGCTTGAAGAGTCGGATTGCCTGTTGCTGCTCGACGTCAACAATATCCACGTTAACAGCGTCAACCATCGCTATGATCCTGTGGAGTTTCTTCATGCCCTGCCTGGGCACCGCATTGCCTATGCCCACGTTGCCGGGCATTTCAACGAGGCCGAAGACCTGTTGGTGGATACTCACGGTTCAGCCGTGATCGACCCGGTATGGGCTTTGCTTGACGAGGCCTACCGCCATTTCGGGGTGCTGCCAACATTGCTTGAGCGGGATTTTAATATCCCGCCACTGGTGGAACTGCTGGCGGAGGTCAGCCATATTCAGACTCTGCAGCAGGCCCACTTGCCATCCCCTCCGTCGCGACGGGGTGACACCTTTGCCGGGTTGATGCGGCGCTGATGGTGCAGGACAGCTGATGGTACAGGGCAGTCCGCCAAAGGATTTCCAGCGCACCCAGCAAGCTTTTGCCGACCATTTGCGCGATCCAGACCGTTCCCTGGCTCCCGCTGGTATCGAGGCGCGACGGATGGCCATCTACCGCGATCTTGTCTACAACAATATCGAATCGTTTCTCGCCAAGGGTTTCCCGGTATTGCGCGCCATCACCGATGATCAGCGCTGGCACGCCATGGCCCGCGATTTTGTTCGCCGCCACGTGTGCCAGAGCCCGTACTTTCTGGATATCGGCAAGGAGTTTCTTGCCTATCTGGAGCACGAAAGGGTGGATGTTGCCGGTGACGTGCCTTTTCTGCTGGAATTGGCCCATTACGAGTGGGTGGAACTGGCGCTGGATATTGCCACGGCCAGCGTGCCTGATGGCCCGTTAACCGCTGGCAATTTTCTCGACCATTATTTCCAGGTGTCTCCCCTGGCCTGGAGTCTCTCCTATCACTATCCCGTGCACCGCATTTGTGCAGATTTTCAACCCGCCGAGCCGCCGGATAAGCTGACTTTTCTGGTGGTCTATCGCAACCGGGAAGACAGGGTGCGGTTTCTGGAAATCAACGCGGTAACAGCCCGACTCCTGCAATTGCTGGAAGAGGGTGATTGCAGTGGGCTGGAGGTTCTCACCCTGCTTTCCTCCGAGCTGGGTTACAGTGATTCACGGCACCTTGTACAGTCTGGTGAAGCGCTTTTGCAAAAATTGTTTGGCCTGTCGATTATCTATCTGGCGGAGTAGTCTCTTTTCGCCTCCAACCTCGCCCTAACTGTCATCTGTGCGTCACAAGAAAGTCATTCCTCCGTCATTTAAATGTCATGACTGTCATCTTTTTGTCACAATCTTCTTCGATGATTCTCCCGGTGTTGGTCACAGGCCAAACATTCAGCTCACAGACTTTATCCACACAAAGGGGAACACTGATGAAAAAAGCTGCCATTGCACTCGCGATTGGATCTATTTGTGCCGGAGCTGTTCAGGCGGGTACTGTCACTTCAGACGGTGCTGATATTGTGCTCAAGACAAAAGGTGGCTTTGAAGCGGCAACCACAGATGGTGACTACTCTTTCAAGTTGGGTGGCCGTATTCAGGCTGACTACAACAATTACGATGGCGTGATCAATGCTGTCCCCGGTGAGGATGGCAGCGATTTCTTTTTCCGCCGCGCACGTCTGGAGATTAAGGGCCACGCCAAGGATTGGGGCTATGAGATGTCCTACAACCTCACCGGCAGTGGCTCCATCGACCAGTTGCACACCACCTACATGGGCTGGGGCAAAATGGCCAATCTGACGGTCGGTCAGCAGAAAGAAAACTTTGGCATGGATGATACCGGCAGCTCAAAGTGGACTTCCGCGATTGAGCGTGCGATGCCTGCCAATGCCTTCGATACTGGCAACAATCTGGGCGTCAAGCTGCACGGCGCCAACAACCTGGTCACCTACAGCGTCGGCGCCTACAAAACCGCCATTGACTCTGACAACGATCTGGACACGGCCCTGACTGGTCGCTTGGTGGTACGCCCGCTGATGGATGGTGCCAACCTGATTCACCTGGGCGCCGGTATCACTGATCGCAGCGGTGTTGCCGCTGACTACAACTCCCGTCTGGGCGCCCGTGGCGGCGAGGATGGCACCGGTGTCAGTCGTGTCCGCGCGCGTATTTCAAATGCTCTGGGAGATCGTCGCGACTACAACCTGGAAGCCGCTGCGAATTTTGGCCCCCTGCATGTGATGGCTGAATACTTCAATGGCGAAACCGATGTGGACAATACCTCCTACACCATTGAAGCCGATGGTTACTATCTGCAAGCAGGCTGGATCATCACTGGCGAAAGTCGCGGCTACAAGACTGATATCGCAGCATTCGATGGAGTCAAGCCCGCTGGTTCCGGCGGTGCCTGGGAGCTGATTGCCCGTTTTGATGCCCTTGATGTGGCCAATTCTGCCCCAATCTCCGTGACCGGTGAGAAGGCCGACAGCATCACCGTTGGCGTCAACTGGTATATGAACTCTCTGGTCAAGCTGTCGATGAACTATGTCAACGTCAGTACCGACCAGCCAATTGGTGGTGAAGACGATGGTGATGCCCTGGTGGCTCGCCTCCAGATCGCATTCTGATTGGCATATGACTTGATCTGTACAAGGAAAGCCCTGCACCAGTGCAGGGCTTTTTTGATGGTTTCCACTGTTGCCAGCCGCTTTCGCAATTTCAACCCCGGATTGTGCTAAACAGCACATAACCGGCCAGAAAAATCGCTCCGCTGCGCTGTTGTGGCTATACTTGCGCCAGTGGTACTCCCCGCATCGTGCTATATCATCCCCGTTGCAGGTTCGCTAAAATGGCCGCCGATGGATGGGGCCACCCTGGATGCAAAGGAAATCATGAAACAGATCATCAATCTGATACAAGCAGCAGTTGTGGCTGTTGTCTTTATGTCGTCACCGACCTGGGGCGAAGATCAGACCAATGTTGACCCGCTCGAATCGTTGAATCGCAAAGTGTTTGCCTTCAACGACTTTGCCGATAGCTATGTCTTGCGACCTGTGGCCAAGGGTTATCAGGCAGTGACCCCCGACCGGGTTGAAAAGGCTGTGTTTCGGGCCTTTGGCAATGCTCGTGAGGTCAATAGCGCCGTCAACAGTGTGTTGCAGGCGAAGTTCGGTCAGGCGGCCCATCATTCCGGTCGTTTCCTGGTCAATACTACCTTTGGTATTGCCGGTTTCTTTGATGTGGCCACCCCCCTTGGGCTGGAAGTCATCAATGCTGAGGATTTTGGCCAGACCCTGGCGGTATGGGGTGTCGGCTCCGGCCCCTATATTGTTTTGCCACTGTTGGGCTCCAGTACCCTCAGAGATACCCCCTCGCGCTATGTTGATGGGGTTTTTGATCCCATTAACCAGGTGGAGCATATACCTACTCGCAATTCGATCCATGGTACAGGGCTTATCTCTGGGCGTGCCGAATTGCTCAAGGCGGAGAGCCTGATCAGTGGCGACAAATACGTATTTACCCGGGAGATCTATCTGCAGCGTCGCGCCTACCTGATCAACGACGGTACTGAGGAAGATTTTTTTGGTGATGAGTATGGCGACTACGATCAGGACGGCAGCGAGAGTGATTACGGTGAGTACTGATTTTCTGTGTCACTGTTCCAGCGCAGCAAATATCCCCAAGTCGACCAGTGGTGCGGAATCTCGCTCCCCATTCCTTGCGGGAACTGTTGTCGCCGGATGACCTTGTGAATATTTCTTCCAAACGCATCCTGTTGATTATTCCAGAGGTGGCAACCACCCATCATCTGCGGGATTTGTTGCTCGAACAGAGCTGGGAGGTGGATCAGCGTTCGGTGATGGAAGCATTCCCCCTGGCTGATTGCGGGTCTTACGAAGTGGTCGCTATCGAACCGGGCCTGGACGGTGAAGCAGAGATACTGTCAATCCTCGAGCACTGCCCTGAATACAACTCGGCTCTGGTGTTGCCCATCTTGCGTGAACCCACACCCCAGGGCGTTATCAATCTGATCCGCATGGGTGTTGTGGATGTATTGATCACCCCCTTTTCAGACCATGAATTTATAGAGACGGTTAACCGCGTAGCGGGGCATAAAAACCTCTATCTGGAAAACCTCGCCTACAGCGATGAACTCGAAAAAGCCAACCGCGACCTGCGGGAAAGCCTCGATATTCTCCGCATGGATCAGCTTGCCGGCAGGCAGGTGCAGAAGAGTTTGCTGCCCAGCTCTCCTCTTCAGCATGGCGATTACCTGGTATCCCACCGCATTATCCCTTCCCTGTACCTCAGTGGGGATTTTGTCGGCTATAACGTGGTCCTTGACCGCTTTCTGATTTTTTACCTGGCAGATGTTTCCGGTCACGGGGCATCATCAGCGTTTGTGACCATACTCCTGCGTTTTATTCTCAAGCGGATTTTGCGTCGCCATACCTACAATAATGACCTCAAGGCCCTGTCCCGTGCCCCCGAGGGCTTTATGGAGCACGTCAACCGGCAAATGATGGCCACTGGCCTGGACAAGCATCTCACCATGTTTGCCGGCTCCATTGATCTGGAAACCAATATGTTGCGCTACTCGGTCGCCGCGCAAATGCCGATGCCGGTTTTTCTGGTTGGCCACGATGCCCGCTTTTTACCGGGTCGGGGAAAACCTATTGGCCTGTTTGAAGAGGCCAAATGGGAAGTGGAAGAAATTGCCCTGCCGGAAACATTTTCCCTGCACATGGTATCCGACGGGTTGCTGGAAACACTGCCCGGCAAGACATTCGATGATAAAGAGGCATTCTTGCAGCGCATGTCAGCAGAATTCGGTGACGACCATGAGTTGCTGTGTGAAAAGCTGGGCATCAACAATATTCGTGAGGCCTCGGATGATGTATCCATCCTCAGTGTGACCCGGGGTAAGCAGTGAGTAGCGGCAGAATTCTTGTAGCTCAGCAGGGCGGTGTTTATCTACTCAAGTTGACAGGTGATGTGCGGGTGACTCTCTGCGCCTCTGTGACTGACTATATCAACCAGATTTTCAGTGGGCCGCCCGCAACCGATGTCTACGTGGATTTGCTCGAAGCGGAGGGAATCGACAGCACCATGCTGGGGATGCTGGCCAAGCTGGCGGTGCACTGCATTGATGAACTCCATATCAAGGCCAGGATGCTGTGTGTCAACCGCAATATTTTGCGGGTTCTCGAATCCATGGAACTCGATGAGCTGTTTGAAATTCTGGGGCTGCCCACCTCACCCGATATGCCGGTTACGGATATCACCCCGGACAGTGAGCAGGAGCCCGAACTCGATACGCTGCGTCAGCAGGTACTCGAAGCCCACAAACTGCTGGTCAAACTCAATCCCAAGCTGATGGGTGACTTTGTTGCCCTTATCAACACTCTTGAAGGCGATTGCTAGGCTTCACTGGCCACGGGGGAGAGTGGCAGGAGATTAGCCTGCTTCCTTCACCTCGGACTCCGCAGCCCATGATTCCATCAGGCTGATTGCCTCTCGCAACAGATTGCTGTCTCCCTGCCGCGTTGGCGCATTTTCGCTCAGAAAGCGGCGGAATTTGCGCGCCCCGGGCTGGCCGTTGTAAAGCCCGAGGATATGGCGGGTCATATGGCCTAGACGTACACCCTTGTTGATTTCCTGCTCCGCAAAGGGAATAAACGCCTCAAGAATATCCTCCCGGGTTGTTGATCCAGCATCGGCACCGTAAAAGCGCCGGTCGATATCGGCCAGCAGCCAGGGGTTGTGATAGGCCTCGCGACCGATCATCACCCCATCCACATGGTCGAGCTGGGTCGCCATCTCATCAAGGGTGGTGATGCCGCCATTGATGATGATCTCCAGGGCGGGGAAATCCCTTTTCAGGCGATGAACCAGCGGATATTGCAGGGGCGGGATTTCCCGGTTTTGCTTGGGGCTCAAACCCTTGAGCCAGGCCTTGCGGGCGTGGATGATAAAGGTACGGCAACCCCGTTCACTGATGGTGCCGACAAAATCCCGCAGATAGTCGTAGGAGTCCATCTCGTCAACCCCGATCCGGTTCTTGACGGTCACGGGAATCGACGTGGCATCCGCCATGGCCGCCACCGCATCTGCCACCAGTTGGGGTGTTTTCATCAAACAGGCGCCAAAACTGCCCGTTTGTACCCGGTCGCTGGGGCAGCCGCAGTTGAGGTTCACCTCATCGTACCCGGCCTCGCCAGCCATACGGGCGCAGCTCGCCAGGGCATCCCGGTCACTGCCGCCCAGTTGCAGGGCAAGGGGATGCTCGGTAGCGTCGTAGGCCAGGAAGCGCTGGCTGTCGCCATGGAGCAGGGCGCCAGTGGTGACCATCTCCGTGTACAGCAACGTATGCTTGCTGATAAGACGGAGAAAAAACCGGCAAAAGCGGTCAGTGTAATCCATCATGGGCGCCACGCTGACGCGCCGGTCGACCTGGCTGGGGATTTGATAGGGGGCTGGTGCGTTCAAGATAATTCAGGAATTTGCATGAGTAACGGATTATAACCCGGAACAAAGTCTGAGATGAGTACCAGTATCCATCCGCTTATCCATCGTCAATTGAGTCAGGTAGAAGCGGTTCATTAACCGCTTGCTGGCGCCTATAATGGCGGCCCATTGTCCCCTTACGCCAAAATTCGGAATCGATCATGACCGTACGCACCCGTATTGCGCCGTCCCCCACGGGCGATCCCCATGTGGGCACAGCCTACATTGCCCTCTTTAACCTGTGTTTTGCCCGTCAGCACGGAGGCCAGTTTATCCTCCGCGTTGAAGATACCGACCAGGTGCGCAGTACTGCTGAGTCTGAACAGATGATTCTCGATTCCCTGCGCTGGCTGGGGCTGGACTGGGATGAAGGTCCGGATGTGGGCGGCCCCCATGGCCCCTACCGGCAGAGTGAGCGCTTGGCGATTTATCAGGATCATGCAGCGAAGCTGCTGGCGGACGGCCATGCCTTCTACTGCTTCGCCACCGCGCAGGAGCTGGATGACATGCGCCGCGAGCAGATGGCCAGGAGCGAAACCCCCAGATACGATGGCCGCGGTCTGCTCCTGACCCAGGAAGAGGTGCGCTCACGGCTGGAATCCGGCACCCCTCATGTGATTCGCATGAAAGTGCCGGAGCAGGGCGTCTGCATCATCAATGATCGCCTGCGGGGTGAGATCGAAATCCCCTGGCAACAGGTCGACATGCAGGTATTGTTGAAGGCGGATGGCATGCCCACCTATCACCTCGCCAATGTGGTGGACGATCATTTGATGGGCATTACCCATGTCATTCGTGGCGAGGAGTGGATTAACTCGGCGCCCAAGCACAAGCTGCTGTACCAGTATTTTGGCTGGGAAATGCCTGAAATGTGCCATATGCCGCTGCTGCGCAACCCCGACAAGAGCAAGCTCAGCAAACGCAAGAACCCCACCAGCATCAATTTTTACAAGGCCATGGGCTATATGCCCGAGGGGATGCTCAATTACCTGGGGCGCATGGGCTGGTCGATGCCGGACGAGGCGGAAAAATTCACCCTCGAGCAGATGATCGCCAATTTCAATCTCGACAATGTACATCTCGGTGGCCCGGTCTTTGACCGCGAAAAGCTCGACTGGCTCAACGGCTGCTGGATTCGCGAAAACCTCGATGCCGATCAGTTCGCCGACCGGGTCGCTGACTGGGCGCTTAATCGCGACAATCTCAAGCGCATCATCCCGCTTATCAAGGAGAGGGTGGAAAAATTCAGTGATATAGCACCACTGACCGGTTTTTTGTTTTCCGGCATGCCGGCGATCAGTGCCGAGAGTTTTGCTCACAACAAACTGGATGGCGAGACGGTGCAGAAGATCCTTCAGTTCAGCAGCTGGCGCCTGGATACCTTGCGCACCTGGGCGCGGGATGATCTGTATGCCGAGCTGAACCAGATTGCCGGGCAGATGGGCATCAAGCTCAAGGATTTTCTGGCGCCTCTGTTCGTGGCTGTGGCGGGGTCATCCTCGGCCCCGCCACTGTTTGATGCCATGGCGATTCTGGGTGCCGATATGGTCCGTGCCCGGGTGCGTCACGGCCTTGATATTGCCGGTGCCCCGTCAAAAAAACAGTTGAAAAATCTTGAGCGTGAGTACCAGCAAATCAGTGCGGAAAGATTGTCGAATCCGGCGGAAGAGGGTTGACAGTATAGGGCGTCGTGCTTAAACTGCGCGCCTCAACTTTGGGGCTATAGCTCAGCTGGGAGAGCGCAACACTGGCAGTGTTGAGGTCAGCGGTTCGATCCCGCTTAGCTCCACCAAAACGAAATCCCCCGCACGCCAGTGCGGGGGATTTTTTTTGTGCTTGCGACAGGACATCAGCTTTCTGCCTGAATAGCTCACTGTTCCGTCCAGACAATGAGCGTCTGTAACGGCCATTTGTTCACTCAAGCCGCTTTCAATCTTGCACTCACTTGCTCACCACCTGCCTGCATATCCAGCAACCTCGCTCCCTGTGCCATACCTGGTAACCCCCTGGTGAAGTACACCTGAATGAAATACTGCTAGGCTTATACTCAATAGCCAGTCATCGCAGTTGGGGGAAGTTGTGGATCATAGAGAGAAAGAGCACTTTTTCAGTCTCCTTGAGGGTGAATTCCATTCGCGGAATAAGGCTCAGGCTGGAGGGCAGGGAGAAGCCGGATCGCCAGCCGACCACTATGAAGAATTCCCCTTGCTGGACTTTGCCCGCAAAATCTTTGCCCTGACGCCAGTCGAGGAACTCACCGCTGAGCCGGTAGCAGATATTGCCGGATTGCTGGCTTCATTGCGGGATTTTATGCTCAAGCCGTCTGGTTCCGAGGCAAAAATACGCTGTTTCAATCCCAGCCAGGAAGAGGATGGCTGGGTGCATCGCCACACCCAGATTTTTGTGCTGCAACGGGATATGCCCTTTCTGGTGGATTCGATACGCATGATTCTGAACCGGAAAAAAATAGGCATTCACGCCGTCAACAGCACAGTGTTCAATGTTGTTCGTGATCGGGACGGCACCCTGGTCAGCATCAGTGATCGGGTAACAGATGACAGGGAAGCGTTGATCCTTGTACAGATTGATCGTTCATCCAGCGAGGACGAACGCGCCAGCCTGGTGAGGGAGATTGCCAGGTCTCTGGTTGCCGTGGAGGTCGTCACCGATGATCATCGGCCCATGCTTGCGGCGCTGAGCGGGGTGATTGCTGCAGCCAGGGAAAATTTCCCGGCACTGTCTGACGAATCTCTGAATGAATATATTGCGTTTCTTGAGTGGGTAAAGGACAACCATTTTACCTTTCTGGCATACAGCTATTACCAGGTCAGCGCTGGATCGGACCCGCAGATTTCACCTGTCAAAGACAGACAGTTGGGTCTGTTCCGTATTTCCGAACGGGAAATTGAACCACAGCGAATTTCCAGCCTTGCAGCGGGGTATCGCCTGTTTCATGAGGGTAATGAATTCTTGACGCTGGCAAGGTCATCGCTACGCTCAACTGTTCACCGCGATGCCTACTGTGACTATATTGTTATCAAGGATTACAACAGCGACGGCCTGGTGATAGGTGAACACCGGTTTTCGGGGCTCTATACCAATGCGCTGGCCTATTCCCAAAGTCCCTTTACCATTCCCTATATCCGCCAAAAGCTGGTCAGGGTTTTTGCCCTGTCGGGCCTGTCGCCATCGAGCCACGATGGCAAGGCTTTCAGGGCGGTTATGGAAACCCATCCCCGTGAAGAGCTGTTTCACGCCACCGAGCAGCAACTTTACGATACCTTGATCGCCATCTGGCAGATTCAGGAGCGTCGCCAGGTAAGGCTGTTTATCCGCCCCGATACTTTTGAAAAATTTATCAGTTGTATTCTGTATTTCCCTAAGGACACCTACCGCACTGAAATCCGCGAGAAAACCCAGGCAATCCTGATGGACAGGCTGGATGCCAGTGAAAGCCAGTTCACCACCTATTTCACGGAATCGCTGCTGGTGCGGACCTATTTTGTGTTGCGCATCAACTCGGATCGCTACAGCACAGTGGATCAGCGACAGCTTGAGCAGGAAATCAACACCTTCACCCACGATTGGCGCGACGACCTGAAAGCGGCTATTTTCCAGCATTGGGGAGAGGAGCAGGGCCAGGTGTTGGTTCGCAGTTACTATGAGGCGTTTCCCGTCAGCTACCGTGAGCATTTTTCGCCGCGCGAGGCTGTGCAGGATATCGGCCTGCTGCATGAGCTGGAAAATGAGCAGCAGATAGCCATGTGCACCTATCAGTCGCCGGGGGCAGAGCACAATGTTATTCGCTTCAAGATCTTTCACCCCAATACTGAACTGTTGCTTTCAGATATTGTGCCGATCCTGGAAAATCTCGGCTTTATCGTCAGGGGCGAACATCCCTACACCATTTCGCGTGCCGACCGGCCGCCGGTTTGGCTGCATGAATTCAGCCTGCAATTTACCCTCGATATCGCCATTGATGTGCCTGGCGTCAGACAAAATTTTCAGGAGGCATTTGCGGCTATTTGGCAGCGCAGGATCGACGATGATTCCTTTAACCGCCTGGTGGTAGGAGCGCGACTTGACTGGCGCTCGGTAGCGATTATCCGCCTCTATGCCCACTATATGAAACAGCTTGGCTTGCCCATCAGCCAGGGTTTTATTGCCCAGACATTTTCTGCAAACCTCGATATAACCCGCAACCTTGTCGCGCTGTTTAAAACCCGCTTTGACCCGAAAGTTGTCCAGCACGAAGCTGACAAGGGCGAGCGCAGTAAACGGCTGGAGAGCAAGATTGTCGAATCCCTGGATAAAATTGCCAACCTCAATGAGGATCAGGTATTGCGCAATTACCTGCAGCTGATTTGTGCCACAGTGCGCACCAATTTTTTTCAAAAGGACAGTGCTGGCCAGCCGAAGGATTATGTCTCTGTCAAACTACAGCCGCGCTCCGTGTTGCTGGTGCCAGAACCGAGACCGGAGTATGAAGTGTTCGTGTATTCCCCCCGGGTAGAAGGTGTGCACTTGCGGGCTGGAAAAATCGCTCGCGGCGGGATTCGGTGGTCCGATCGGGTTGAGGATTACCGCACTGAAATTCTGGGCCTGGTAAAAGCCCAGCAGGTAAAAAATGCGGTGATCGTGCCTACCGGCGCCAAGGGCGGATTTATCGCCAAAAAAATACCAGTGGCGGCCAATCGCGATCAGGTACAGGCCGAAGGCATCGAGTGCTACAAGATTTTTATGCAAGGCTTGCTGGATGTGACCGACAACATTGTGGGCGGCGACATAGTTCCCCCCGATGATGTGGTGCGGCACGATGCTGATGACGCCTATCTGGTGGTGGCTGCGGATAAGGGGACTGCCAGTTTTTCCGATATAGCCAACACAATTTCCGAGCGCAACCGCCACTGGTTGGGCGATGCGTTCGCCTCTGGTGGCAGCCATGGTTACGATCACAAGAAAATGGCGATCACTGCCCGTGGAGCCTGGGTGGCTGTGCAGCGTCATTTCCGTGAACTTGGGCTCAACACCCAGGAGGATGATTTCACGGTGGTGGGCATTGGCGATATGTCCGGTGATGTGTTTGGCAATGGCATGTTGCTGTCGCCACACATCAAGCTGGTGGCGGCCTTTAATCATCAGTCAATCTTTATTGACCCTGAGCCGGATGCCGCAGCCAGTTTTAACGAGCGTTCAAGACTGTTCAATCTGCCGCGCTCAAGTTGGGATGACTATAACCGGGCGCTGATTTCAAAGGGCGGCGGTATTTACTCGCGCGCGGCCAAGGCGATACCCCTTTCGGAGCAGGCGAGGGCACTTTTCGGCATTGAGCAACAGAGTCTGACGCCTGCCCAGCTGGTTAACTACCTGCTAAAGGCGCCTGTGGATCTGCTCTGGAATGGCGGCGTCGGAACCTATGTGAAAAGCCGCTTGCAGTCCCATGCTGATGTGGGTGACAAGGCCAATGACGAGGTGCGCATCAACGGTAGTGAATTGCGCTGCCGGGTGGTGGGCGAGGGCGGCAATCTCGGCATGACCCAATTGGGCCGGATCGAATATGCCCTCAATGGTGGCGCCTGCAACACTGATTTTATCGACAATATGGGTGGTGTTGCCTGTTCCGATATTGAGGTCAATATCAAGATCGTGCTGAACCAGCTGGTCGCTGATGAGGATCTTACAATCAAGCAACGCAATGCTTTTCTCGCTGACATGACGGATGAAGTCACTGAGTTGGTATTGCACCGCAGCTACCGGCAGACACAGGGCATTTCCCTCGCCAAATTGCGCTGTGATGCGAATTTGTCGGAATTCTGGCATTGCCTCAGCGATTGGTCAGAAGCCGGCATGCTAAACCGTGACCTTGAGCAGCTACCCCACGATGATGCGCTGCTGGAGCGGGAAAAGACCGGCAAGGGACTGGCGCGGCCTGAGCTGTCGATTCTGGTATCCCACAGCAAAATCATGTTCAAGGCGCAGTTGCTCAATTCAGACGCTCTCGATGATCCCTGGATAGCGAAAGCGTTGATGCAGGCATTCCCACCGGCCATGACCCAACGCTTTGCCGATAAGGTGGCGAGTCATCCTCTCAGCAAGGAGATCATCGCCAATTATCTGACCAATGAAATTGTTGATGTCATGGGCTTGAGTTTTACCCATCGCCTGATGAAGTCGACCGGGGCAGATGCGGGGCAACTGGTGCGAGCCTATATCATCATGCGCGATGCCCTGAAGCTTGATACGGTGTGGGCTGAAATTGAAGCGCTGGATTACCAGCTGGATGCGTCACAGCAGTTAAAACTGTTCGCCGGTTTGATGCGTCTTGGGCGTCGAACCACGCGCTGGATTATTCGCAACCGGCGCTCGTGCCAAAATACCGGTGCTGAAATTGCGCGCCTGGAACCGCTGTTGTCGGAAATGCTCAATGCGGGTATCGCCAATTACCAGGCGGCTGCGCCTGAAGAGGAATCGGATATTTCCCGCTGGTTGTCGATGGGGCTCAACCACTATGCGGCAATACTGATCGACTCCGCCAACGATCTGTTTTTTGCTTTTGGCATGGCGGATGTGTCTGTGCGCACCGGGGTCTCCCTTGATCTTGTCAGCGAGGCTTACAGGCAGCTGGAGGCGAAGCTGAATATCGACTGGTTCTCGACCCAGATTATCCAGTTGCCCACCGCTTCCCGTTGGGACGATTACGCCCGTGAATCCTTTATGGATGAGCTGGAAAGTCTGTACCGGGCAATGGCGGTGGCAATGCTGGAGAATATCGGTAGCGAGGAATCCATTGCCGAGCGAATCGATCAGTGGCAGGCACAACACAAGGCACCGTTTGAACGCTGGCAGGACATGGTGCGCGAATTAAACCTGTCGCCGCAGCGTAATTACGCCATGTTTTCCGTTGCATTGCGCGAGCTGAAGGACCTGGTGGAAACCATCGGCCAGCCAGTCAAGCTGGCTGAGGTATGCAGTCTGGGCTGAGGCGCAACGGTTTTTGCGTTCTATACCCTGCTGTGAGTTTATCAGCAGACACAAAAAAGCAGCCTTGTGGCTGCTTTTTTGTAATCAAAATATCAACGGCTATCAAGCCCGGGTTAATGCCTTATTTGGCAGGATATTCCCGCGCAGTATGACCGCGATAAAGCTGGCGTGGGCGCCCGATTCGATAGGGCTTGCTGAGCATTTCATTCCACTGGGAAATCCAGCCAACAGTGCGACCGGTGGCGAAAATAACCGTGAACATTTCGCTGGGAATGCCGATCGCTTTCATGATGATGCCGGAATAGAAATCCACGTTGGGATAGAGTTTTTTCTCAACAAAGTACTCGTCTTCCAGGGCGATTTCTTCAAGACGCTTGGCGATTTTAAGCAGTGGATCGTTTTCGAGGCCAAGCACGCCGAGCACTTCATCGCAGGTTTGTTTCATGACCTTGGCGCGCGGATCAAAGTTCTTGTAGACGCGGTGTCCAAAGCCCATCAGGCGGAAGGGGTCATCCTTGTCCTTGGCGCGCTTGACGAATTCGTCGATGCGCTTCACATCGCCAATTTCCTTCAGCATCTCCAGTACGGCCTGGTTGGCGCCGCCATGGGCTGGGCCCCACAGGGCAGCAATGCCAGCGGAAATACAGGAGAAGGGGTTGGCGCCGGAGGAGCCTGCGAGTCTGACGGTGGAGGTCGAGGCGTTCTGCTCGTGATCGGCATGAAGCAGGAAAATCAGGTCCATGGCCTTGGCCAATACCGGATTGATGGGCTTGTTCCTGTCGCAGGGCGTGCCGAACATCATGTGCAGGAAGTTTTCGGAATAGCTCAGGGAGTTGTCCGGATACATGTAGGGCTGTCCGACAAAATGCTTGTGGCACATGGCGGCCAGGGTGGGCATTTTGGCAATCAGACGGTGGGCGGTGATCATGCGGTGCTGGGGGTCATTGATGTCCATGGAGTCGTGGTAGAACGACGACAGGGCGCCAACAACACCGCACAGCATGGCCATGGGGTGAGCGTCGTAGCGGAAGCCATGGAAGAAGCTCTCGATGGAGCGGTTGACCATGGTGTGCATGCGAATAATTTCTTCGAATTCGGCTTTTTCTCCGGCATTGGGCAGCTCGCCGTTGAGCAGCAGATAGCAGGTTTCAAGGTAATCAGAATGCTCTGCCAGTTGCTCAATAGGGTAGCCGCGATGCAGCAGGATGCCCTTGGCGCCATCGATATAGGTGATATCACTTTCGGAGGCAGCAGTGGTGCCGTAGCCGGGGTCATAGGTGAAATAGTTTTTTGCCAGCAGCGGTGAAACATCGATGACGTCCTGCCCCAGCGTACTCTCGAGGATGTTGAGTTCAAGCGGGGTGTCGTCCCCGTCAATCGTGAGGTAGGCTTTTCTGTTGCTCATGGAGATCTCCAACATGTCCGGCAGGTAAGGAAGCCGAAACGGCTCCCGATTAGAAGTGAGGCGTCAAACTATAGCCAGAATAATGTCATTGTCAATTTGGCTCGGCAAAAGAGGTTTTTTTCCTGTCGGGAGGTTGATAGCGTGCAGTTTGTTCTATAATCACCCCCCGTCGAAAGATTAGACACCTTTTCCAGTTTGCCTTTGTTTGCCCCCCCCGGGTTAATGATGACCCGGAGGCAAAAATAACCACCCCGCAATGATGCGCAGATACCCACCCGAATTGTAATTAAGGGGCAAGGCCCCTATAATTCTGGCCGTTTTCGAGAGAGGGAAGACCGGTTGCCAATGACCGGTCATTTTGTTGTTTTAACCGCACTCCATGTCCCGTTCGGGCGAAGAGGACAATCAACTGTGACCACCAAAAGACCTGTTAATCTGGATATAGGAACGATCAAGCTTCCTATTACCGCTATCGTTTCCATCTTGCACCGGGTATCAGGCGTCGTCCTGTTCGGTGTTGTCGCTATCCTGCTGTGGATGCTGGATATCAGTCTCTCCGGGCCAGAAGGTTTTGACAGCATCCGTGATTGTCTGACCAGCCCTGTCGCCAAGGTAATCCTGTGGGCGTCTCTGGCAGCCCTGGCCTACCATCTGGTGGCCGGCATTCGCCACCTCATTATGGACATGGGGATTGGTGAATCCCTTGAAGGCGGTCGCCTGGGAGCCAAGCTGGCGCTGGTTGGTGCAGTTATTCTGATTATTCTTGCGGGGGTGTGGGTATGGTAACCAATGTTACGAGTTTTGGTCGTAGCGGCCTTTCCGATTGGCTGGTGCAGCGTGTCAGCGCCGTTGTGCTTGCCGCCTACACTATATTCATTGTCGTCTACCTGCTGTGCAATAGCGATTTGACCCACGCCCAATGGCTGGCGCTCAATCAGCACATTGCCATGAAAATGTTCAGCCTCGCTGCCGTCTTGTCCGTTGCCGCCCACGCCTGGATAGGCCTGTGGTCAGTGCTGACCGATTATGTGACAGTGCGCCTGATGGGGCCAAAGGCCACACCGCTGCGCATTGTGCTTCAGCTGGGCATGATTACAGTCACCCTGGCCTATGTGGTCTGGGCAATCGATATTCTTTGGGGAATCTGAATCCATGGCTAACGTTAGAACCATTTCATTCGACGGTGTTATCGTGGGTGGCGGTGGCGCCGGTATGCGTGCAGCCATTCAGCTGGCCCAGTCAGGCTACAAGACTGCGGTGATATCCAAGGTTTTTCCTACTCGCTCACACACTGTATCCGCCCAGGGCGGCATCACCTGCGCCATCGCCAGCGATGATCCGCAGGATCAGTGGCAGTGGCATATGTATGACACCGTCAAGGGCTCCGACTACATCGGCGACCAGGATGCCATTGAATATATGTGCTCGGTAGGGCCTGAAGCCGTCTTCGAGCTGGAGCATATGGGCCTGCCCTTTTCCCGCACTGAAGAAGGCCGTATCTACCAGCGCCCCTTCGGCGGCCAGTCGAAAAACTTTGGTGAAGGCGGTCAGGCTGCCCGCACCTGTGCCGCAGCCGACCGCACCGGTCACGCCCTGCTGCACACCCTCTATCAGACCAACCTGAAGAACAACACCGTCTTCCTCAATGAATGGTTCGCCGTTGATATCGTCAAGAACCAGGACGGTGTGGTGGTGGGTGTGATCGCCATCAATATTGAAACGGGCGAAACCGTTTATGTGAAGTCCAAGGCGACTGTGTTCGCCACTGGCGGGGCAGGGCGCATCTACGCCTCCACCACCAATGCCCACATCAACACCGGCGACGGTGTTGGCATGGCCCTGCGGGCCGGTTTCCCGGTGCAGGACATTGAAATGTGGCAGTTCCACCCCACCGGTATTGCCGGTGCCGGCACCCTGGTGACTGAAGGCTGTCGCGGTGAAGGTGGTTACCTGGTCAACAAGGATGGTGAGCGCTTTATGGAGCGTTATGCCCCCAACGCCAAGGATCTGGCGGGCCGCGATGTGGTGGCTCGCTCCATGGTGCTGGAAATCCTCGAAGGTCGCGGCTGCGGTCCCAACGGTGACTATGTCCATCTCAAGCTGGATCACCTGGGTGAAGAAGTGCTGCACAGCCGTCTGCCTGGTATCTGTGAACTCTCTATTACCTTTGCCCATGCCGACCCGGTCAAGGAACCCATTCCGGTGGTTCCCACCTGCCACTATATGATGGGCGGTATACCCACCAACGTGAATGGCCAGGCGCTGACAATCGACGCCAACGGCAATGAGCAGGTCATCCCCGGCCTCTATGCCTGTGGCGAAGTGGCCTGTGTGTCGGTGCACGGCGCCAACCGCCTGGGTGGCAACTCGCTGCTGGATCTGGTGGTGTTTGGCCGCGCTTCCGGTCTCTTTATCGAAAAAGCCCTGCGCGAAGGTATCGAGTACCGCGATGCCAGCGAGGGCGATATTGACGCCGCCATGGCGCGCCTCAACAAGATCAACGGTTCCAGTTCCGGCGAAGAGGCCTCCGTGCTGCGCAAGGAGCTGCAAACCATCATGCAGAACTACTTCGGCGTATTCCGTCGCGGCGACTACATGCAGGAAGGCATCAAGAAGCTGGCCGAACTGCGTCCCCGCATTGAAGGCGTCTACCTGCAGGACAAGAGCAGTGTCTTCAACACTGCCCGCATTGAAGCGCTCGAGCTGCAAAACCTGCTGGAGGTGGCTGAAGCTACTGCCATTGCGGCCGAAACCCGCACCGAGAGCCGCGGCGCCCACGCCCGTGAGGACTACACCGAGCGCGATGATGTCAACTGGCTGTGTCACTCCATGTACTTCCCGTCGGACAAGTCCATTGGCAAGCGCAAGGTCAATTTTGAGCCCGTAACCCGCCCGGCTTTCGAACCGAAAGCCCGCACCTACTGATTGTCAGGGGAACATTTCCTATGTTGAAAGTAAGTGTTTATCGATACAACCCTGATGTGGATGCCACCCCACGTATGCAGGACTACGACATTGACACCGGCGGCAAGGACCTGATGGTTCTGGATGTGCTGGAGCTGCTCAAGGCCAAGGATACGACCCTGGCCTATCGTCGCTCCTGCCGCGAAGGTGTGTGCGGTTCCGACGGCATGAATATCGCTGGCAAGAACGGCCTGGCCTGTATCACGCCGCTGTCTGCCTGTGTGAAGAACAACCGCCTGGTGCTGCGCCCGCTGCCGGGTCTTCCCGTGGTGCGCGATCTGGTGGTTGATATGGGCCAGTTCTACGCCCAGTACGAAAAAATCCAGCCCTATCTGCTGAACAATACCCCCGCACCTGCCATTGAACGCCTGCAAACGCCTGAAGAGCGCGAGAAGCTCGACGGCCTGTATGAATGTATCCTGTGTGCTTGCTGTTCAACCAGTTGCCCGTCGTTCTGGTGGAACCCGGACAAGTTTATCGGCCCGGCTGGCTTGCTCCAGGCCTATCGCTTCCTGGCCGACAGTCGTGATACCGCGACCGATGAGCGCCTCGCCAAACTGGATGATCCATTCAGCGTCTTCCGCTGCCATGGTATCCAGAATTGTGTGGCGGTGTGCCCCAAGGGTCTCAACCCAACCCGCGCTATTGGCCATATTCGCAACATGCTGCTGAGAAGTGGTACCTGATGGCATCTGTCTGACTTTCTTGTTCGTTAAGATTGTCATCAAGTGCGTTTAACACATTGAAAAATATTGGGAAGTAACGATGCAAGACGGCATCATGGAGCATTTTTACCGGACTTCGCTTTTCTCTGGTTCCAATGCCGGGTATATCGAAGATCTTTATGAGATCTATCTGCATGATGCCAATGCAGTCTCGGAACAGTGGCGTACCTTCTTTGACGCCCTGCCCAGGGTTAACGGGGTTGCCACTGATGTCTCCCATGAGACGATCCGCAATCATTTCGAACTTCTCGGGCGCCGTCGCGCGCGACCTATCCCGGCGCCCGGCTCCGGTGGTATTAACATCGAGCATGAGCGCAAGCAGGTCAAGGTACTTCAGCTGATCAGCGCTTACCGGGGCCGCGGTCACAAGCGCGCCAAGCTTGATCCTCTCGGTATCATGGTGCGCGATGCGGTGCCCGATTTGAGTCTCCAGTTCCACGGTCTTACCGATGCGGACCTCGATACCACCTTCCAGGCCAGCACCCTCTATATCGGCAAGGAAGAGGCCACCCTGCAGGAAATCATTGATGCACTGGAGTCCACCTACTGTAGTCATGTGGGTGCAGAGTTCATGCACATCACCTCCTTTGACGAGATCCAGTGGTTGCAGCAGCGGGTCGAGAGTGTGCGCTCGCGCCCTTCCTACAGTGATCGCGAGCGAATCGAAGTGTTGCAGCGGCTCACTGCGGCGGAAGGGCTGGAAAAACACCTGGATTCAAAATTTCCCGGCACCAAGCGTTTCGGCCTTGAGGGCGGCGAAAGCCTGATCCCCATGCTCGACGGTCTGATCGACCGTGCCGGTACTTACGGCGCCAAGGAAGTGGTGCTGGGGATGGCCCACCGCGGTCGCCTCAATGTGCTGATCAATATCATGGGCAAAAACCCGGCGGAGTTGTTTGACGAGTTTGCCGGCAAGCGCCTGATCAATACCTCCGGTGATGTCAAATACCACCAGGGGTTTTCCTCCAACCGTTTGACGCCGGGCGGCGAACTCCACCTGGCGCTGGGCTTCAACCCGTCTCACCTGGAGATTGTCTCGCCAGTGGTGATCGGCTCGGCACGCGCTCGCCAGGACCGTCGCGATGATGTACAGCACGAGCAGGTTGTCCCGATTATCATCCACGGCGACGCGGCATTTGCCGGTCAGGGTGTGGTGATGGAAACCTTCCAGCTGTCCCAGACCCGCGCCTACAAAACCGGTGGCACCGTCCATATTGTGCTCAATAACCAGGTGGGCTTTACCACCAGCCGCCAGGAAGATTCGCGCTCGACGGAATACTGTACCGATGTGGCAAAAATGGTCCAGGCGCCGATTTTCCACGTCAATGGCGATGATCCCGATGCGGTGATGTTTGTTACCCTGCTGGCCATGGATTACCGCTACCAGTTCAAAAAGGATGTGGTGATCGATCTCGTCTGCTACCGGCGACGCGGTCACAATGAAACCGATGAGCCTTCCACTACCCAGCCGGTGATGTACCAGCGCATCCGCCAGCACAAGTCCACCCGTACCTTGTACGCCGAAAAACTGATTGCCGAGCAGGTCATCAGCGTCGATGAATCCAATGCTTTCCTCGACAGTTATCGCGACAGCCTGGATCGCGGTGAATATGTGGTCAATAAGCGGGTGTCCGAGCCGGACAACCAGCTGTTTGTCGACTGGACGCCGTATCTCGGTCACGACTGGAATATTCCGGCAGACACCACTTACGATCTGCACAAGCTCCAGGAAGTCGGCTACAAAATCGCCAGGATTCCCGACGGCCTGGTGCCCCAGAAGCAGGTCGAAAAGATCTACGAAGACCGCCGTAAAATGGCAGCTGGTGCGCTTCCGCTAAACTGGGGGATGGCGGAACTGCTGGCATACGGCACCTTGCTGGAGGAGGGTTACCCGATCCGCATGACCGGCCAGGACAGCGGACGTGGCACCTTTTCCCACCGCCATGCGGTGCTCCACAACCAGAAAGACGGCACAGACTTCACCCCTCTTCAGCATCTGTACGAAGGGCAGCCAGAGTTCGATCTCTATGACTCCCTGCTGTCAGAGGAGGCAGTGCTCGCCTTTGAATACGGCTATGCCACCACTGCACCCCAGGGGCTGGTTATCTGGGAAGCGCAATTCGGGGATTTTGCCAACGGCGCCCAGGTGGTGATCGACCAGTTTATTACCAGTGGTGAGCACAAGTGGGGTCGGCTCTGCGGCCTGACCATGATGCTGCCCCATGGCTATGAAGGGCAGGGGCCTGAGCACTCGTCAGCACGGCTCGAGCGCTTCTTGCAGTTGTGTGCCGAGCACAATATCCAGGTGTGTATCCCCACCACCCCGGCACAGATGTTTCACATGATGCGCCGCCAGGCGATTCGTCCCATGCGCAGGCCCCTGGTCATCATGAGTCCCAAGTGGATTTTGCGTCACAAGCTGGCCACCTCGACCATTGAAGAGCTGGCCCAGGGCAGCTTCCAGACCGTGCTGGCCGATACCGAAATGGAGCCGAATAAAGTCAAGCGGGTGATCCTCTGTACAGGTAAGGTTTACTATCACCTCTACGAAGAACGCCAGGCTAGGGAAATAGACAATATCGCGATTATCCGTATCGAACAGCTTTACCCCTTCGACGATGCCGGTCTTGTCCAGGCGCTGGCACCCTACAAGAAGCTCAAGGATGTGCTGTGGTGTCAGGAAGAACCCATCAATCAGGGCGTGTGGTACAGCAGCCAGCACCATATGCGCAAGGCTCTGGCTGCGCATGATTCCCGACTGATGCTTTCCTATGTGGGCCGCGAAGCTTCTGCTGCCCCGGCAGGCGGGTATATGTCGGTGCATATTGAAGAACAAAACAGATTTATCGACGAAGCGCTAACGTTAGCCAAATAGAAACAGGAATGACTGATGACCATCGAAATCAAAGCGCCCTCTTTCCCGGAATCAGTTCAGGAAGGATCCATTGCCACCTGGCATAAAAAGCCTGGTGAGGCCGTTTCCCGGGATGAACTGCTGGTGGATATCGAGACTGATAAAGTGGTTCTCGAAGTTGTCGCCCCCTCTGACGGCACCTTGAGCAGCGTTCTCAAAAATGAGGGCGACACCGTTCTCAGCAACGAGGTCATTGCCATTTTGGAAGCCCGCAAGGTAGAAGCAGCGGCTTCCCCTTCGACTCCTGCTGAGCCAGAAGCGGCCAGTGATGCGCCCGAATCAGAAGCTATCGCCAGTCCGGCAGCCCGTAAAATGGCTGCCGAGAAAGGTATTGCCCTTGAATCAGTGCAGGGTACCGGGCGGGATGGCCGCATTACCCGCGAGGATGTCGCGTCCCATGAATCCCCCGCGTCGCCAGCCGCGCCCGGCAAGTCGGCTTCCCAGCCTGCCGCCGCTCCTGCTGCGGAGCCCGCGTTCCAGGCGTTGAGTTCAGCTTCCGGCGATCGCGTTGAAAAACGGGTTCCCATGACCCGCATGCGGGTGCGAATTGCCGAGCGCCTCAATCAGGTTATCCAGAATACCGCCATGCTCACCACCTTCAACGAAGTGGACATGCACCGGGTAATGGGGCTGCGCAGTGAATTCAAGGACCAGTTTGCCAAAATGCATGGCGGAACCCGCCTGGGCTTTATGGGATTTTTCGTCAAGGCAGCCGTTGAGGCACTCAAGCGTTTCCCTGCGGTGAACGCCTCCATTGATGGCAAGGATATTGTCTATCACGGCTACCAGGATATTGGTGTTGCTGTGTCGACCGAGAAGGGGTTGGTGGTGCCGGTATTGCGCAATGCCGATCAGATGGGTATTGCTGCCATTGAGTCTGGTATTGTCGAGTTCGGCGCCAAGGCCAAAGAGGGTAAGCTGACCATTGAGGATATGACCGGTGGCACCTTCACCATCACCAATGGCGGTGTGTTCGGTTCGCTCCTGTCCACGCCCATCCTCAATCCGCCGCAAACCGCTATCCTGGGTATGCACAAGATTCAGGAGCGACCCATCGCCGAGAACGGCCAGGTAGTGATTCGCCCCATGATGTATCTGGCGCTGTCCTATGACCACCGCTTGATCGATGGCAAGGAAGCAGTTCAGTTCCTCGTTGCCATCAAGGAAATGGTCGAGAATCCAGCCAAGATTTTGCTTGAGATATAAATCTTAAGCTGTTGAAAAGGATAAAGTAGATGTCTGATAAATTCGATGTGATTGTGATTGGTGCCGGTCCTGCAGGCTACGTGTGCGCCATCCGTGCGGCGCAGCTGGGGCTGAAGACCGCCTGTATCGAGAAAATGCAGAACAGCGAAGGCAAGGGCGTCAATGGTGGCACCTGCCTCAATGTCGGCTGCATCCCCTCCAAGGCCCTGCTGGACAGTTCCTACAAATACCATGAGGTCAGCAAGGGCCTCGAAAAGCACGGTATTTCCGTCAAGGGCGTGGGGCTCGATGTGCCGGCGATGATCGATCGCAAGGGCGCTATCGTCAAACAGCTCACCACCGGTATTGCCGGCCTGTTCAAGGCCAATGGTGTCACCTCCCTGTTTGGTACCGGTAAATTGCTGGCCGAACGCAAGGTGGAATACACCAGCAGCGATGGTGAAGTGACTATCCTTGAAGCCGACAACGTGGTGATTGCCAGCGGCTCCAGCCCCATCGATATTCCTGTCGCACCGGTTGACGGTGAGGTGATCATCAATTCCACTGGCGCCCTGGAGCTGCAATCCGTGCCAGCACGGCTGGGTGTGATTGGCGCTGGCGTGATTGGTCTTGAGCTGGGCAGTGTCTGGAACCGTCTCGGTTCAGAAGTGGTACTGCTCGAAGCTATGGAAGATTTCCTGTCCATCATGGATCAGCAGATCGCCAAGGAGACACAAAAGATTCTCAAGAAGCAGGGGCTTGATATCCGCCTCGGTTGCCGCGTTACCGGCAGTGAAATCAAGGGTCGTGGCAAAAGCAAAAAGGTCGAGGTTACCTTCCAGACGGCTGATGGACAGGAAGCCAAGGAGACTTTTGACAAGCTGATTGTCTGCGTCGGTCGTCGCCCCTATACAGAGAATCTGCTGGCGCCGGATTGCGGGGTTGCCCTCGATGAGCGCGGCTCCATTTATGTCAACGAACGCTGCTCAACCAATGCTCCGGGAATCTGGGCTGTTGGCGATGTGGTGCGCGGCCCGATGCTGGCCCACAAGGGCTCGGAAGAGGGTGTGATGGTGGCAGAGCGTATCGCCGGTCACAAAACCCAGATCAATTACGACATTATTCCCAATGTGATTTATATCCACCCTGAAGTCGCCTCTGTGGGCCGCAACGAAGAGCAGCTCAAGCAATCGGGTGAACCCTACAAAGTGGGTATCTTTCCTTTCGTTGCCTCAGGTCGTGCACTGGCGGCGGACGAAAGCGAAGGCATGGTCAAAATCCTGGCCCATGCCGATACGGATCGTGTTCTGGGGTGCCACATTGTGGGACCATCAGCCGCGGACCTGGTCCAGCAGGTAGCCATCGCCATGGAGTTTGGCTCCACCGCCGAGGATCTGGCGCTGATGGTCTTCGGGCATCCAACCCTGTCCGAAGCTGTCCACGAGGCCGCCCTGGCGGTCAACGGGCATGCCATTCATATCCCGAACAAGCGAAAGCGCTAACGGGAATTTCTTTAACAACAGTCAGTTATAGGTTTGATCTATGAATTTACATGAATATCAGGGCAAGCAGCTGTTTGCTGAGTATGGCCTGCCGGTATCCAAAGGCTATGCCTGCGAAACTGCTGAAGAAGCTGTTATCGCAGCAGACAAGATCGGTGGTACTGAGTGGGTTATCAAGGCTCAGGTGCATGCCGGTGGTCGTGGCAAGGCGGGTGGTGTGAAGCTGGTCAAAACCAAGGACGAAATCCGCGATTTCGCCCACAAGTGGCTCGGTCAGCGCCTGGTGACTTACCAGACAGATGCCAGCGGTCAGCCCGTCAACAAGATTCTGGTTGAATCCTGCACTGATATTGCCAGGGAGTTGTACCTGGGTGCGGTGGTGGATCGTTCCAGCCAGCGCATTGTGTTCATGGCATCCACCGAAGGCGGCGTGGAGATTGAAAAGGTTGCCCACGAAACCCCTGAGAAAATCCTCAAGGCTATCGTCGACCCGCTGGTTGGCCCGATGCCATACCAGGGCCGCGAGCTGGCCTTCCAGCTTGGCCTCGAAGGCCCGCAAATCAAGCAGTTCGTCGATATTTTTGTCGGTCTGGGTAACCTCTTCAAGGACTACGACCTGGCCCTGCTGGAAGTCAATCCGCTGGTCATCAAGGCCGATGGCAACCTGCATTGCCTGGATGCCAAGATCAACATCGATGCCAACGCCATGTACCGTCAGCCCAAGCTGCAGGAAATGCATGATCCGTCCCAGGATGACCCCCGCGAAGCGCACGCAGCGCGCTGGGAACTGAACTACGTTGCCCTCGAAGGCAATATCGGTTGCATGGTCAACGGTGCCGGTCTTGCCATGGGCACTATGGATATCGTCAACCTGCACGGCGGCAAGCCTGCCAACTTCCTCGATGTGGGCGGCGGCGCCACCAAGGAGCGGGTTACCGAAGCGTTCAAGATCATTCTCTCCGACAGCAACGTCAAGGCGGTTCTGGTCAACATTTTCGGCGGTATCGTGCGCTGCGACATGATCGCGGAAGGCATTATCGGTGCCGTCAAGGAAGTGGGCGTGAAAGTGCCGGTCGTTGTGCGCCTTGAAGGCAACAACGCCGATCTGGGCAGAAAAGTGCTGGCTGACTCCGGCCTCAACATTATCGCCGCCACCAGTCTGACCGATGCTGCACAGCAAGTCGTCAAAGCAGCGGGCTAAGCCGAAGGAATTTTTGAAATGAGCATATTGATCGACAAAAACACCAAAGTGATTTGCCAGGGTTTTACCGGCAAGCAAGGCACCTTTCACTCTGAACAGGCTATCGACTACGGCACCCAGATGGTTGGCGGCGTAGCGCCTGGCAAGGGCGGCACCACGCACCTGGGCCTGCCTGTGTTCAACACCGTAAAGGATGCAGTTGCAGCCACTGGCGCCGATGCTTCCGTGATCTACGTGCCTGCACCGGGCTGTAAGGATGCCATCCTGGAAGCCGCTGAAGCGGGCATCAAGCTGATTGTGTGTATTACCGAAGGCGTTCCGGCCCTCGACATGCTCGACGTCAAGGTTCGCATCGACGAACTGGGCGTGCGCATGATCGGCCCCAACTGCCCCGGTGTGATCACCCCCGGCGAGTGCAAAATCGGCATCATGCCCGGCCACATTCACCTGCCCGGCAAGGTGGGTATCGTGTCCCGTTCCGGCACCCTGACCTATGAAGCGGTCAAGCAGACCACTGATGCCGGTTTCGGACAGTCCTCCTGCATCGGTATCGGTGGTGATCCCATCCCCGGCTCCAACTTCATCGATATCCTGAAGTTGTTCCAGGAAGATCCCAAGACTGAAGCCATTGTGATGATCGGCGAGATTGGCGGCAGCGCTGAAGACGAAGCCGCTGAGTACATCAAGGCTCACGTCACCAAGCCTGTGGTGTCCTACATTGCCGGTGTTACCGCACCTGCCGGCAAGCGCATGGGTCACGCTGGCGCCATCATTTCCGGCGGCAAGGGCACGGCTGATGAGAAGTTCGCTGCCCTGGAAGCAGCCGGTGTCAAAACTGTGCGCAGCCTGGCGGATATCGGCGAGGCACTGAAGGAAGTTACGGGCTGGTAATTGCGCCGCTGGTGAGTAACAGAGAAGGCAGCTTTCGGGCTGCCTTTTTTATTGGTCTGAAGTCGGAAGTCTGAAGCAAAAGCAAAAAGCCAGAGTGGTCAGAGCTATCCAAGCGCTTCTGTCTTCTTGGCGTCCGACTCCCGACTTCAGACTTCAGGCGCCCCCCAAAGTCACAGCCCTTGAAATTCCCCCGCGCAACCCCATTTATGACCCACTAACCGGCAATTCCGCAAGGAGGAAAATAAATGACTGCAGCAGCAAAACCGGAAACCCTGGGGTTCCAGACCGAAGCCCGCCAGATTCTCCACCTGATGATCCATTCGATCTACAGCAACAAGGAGATATTCCTGCGTGAGCTTATCTCCAACGCCTCGGACGCCTGCGACAAGCTGCGTTTTGAAGCCCTGAATGCCCCTGAGCTGCACGAGAACGACAGCAACCCGGGTATTCGCATCAGCATTGATGAAGACGCGGGAACCATTACCCTGGCCGACAACGGCATCGGTATGTCCCGCGACGAGGTGATCGACAATCTCGGTACCATTGCCCGCTCCGGCACAGCAAAATTCCTCGAAAACCTCAGCGGCGACCAGAAAAAGGATGCCCAGCTGATCGGCCAGTTTGGTGTCGGTTTTTATTCCTCCTTTATCGTTGCCGACCGGGTGGTGGTGGAAACCCGTCGCGCCGGACTTGCCCCCGATCAGGCGGTGCGCTGGAGTTGTGCCGGTGAGGCGGAATACCAGCTGGAAGCCATCAGCAAGGGGGAGCGCGGCACCACCATCACCCTCCATCTCAAGGAGGAAGAAAAGGAGTTCGCCAATGCCTGGCGCCTGCGCACCATCATCAAGAAATATTCCGATCACATCATGATCCCCATTTCCATGGTCAAGCCAGCCCCCGCCAAGGCGGAGGAAGGCGCTGAGCAGGAAGTGGAATGGGAGGTGGTGAACAAGGCCTCGGCACTGTGGACCCGCCCCCGCAGCGATATCAGCGACGAGGATTACAAGGCCTTTTACCAGCATGTGTCCCACGATTTCCGCGACCCGCTGGTGTGGAGCCACAACCGGGTGGAGGGCAAGTACGACTACACCAGTCTGCTCTATATTCCCTCCGAGCCGCCCTTTGATCTCTACCAGCGCGATACCCCGCGTGGCGTCAAACTCTATGTGCAGCGCACTTTTATCATGGATGATGCGGAGCAGTTTTTGCCGCTCTACCTGCGCTTTGTCAAAGGGGTTATCGACTCCAGCGATCTGCCGCTGAACGTATCCCGTGAACTACTGCAGAACAGCCCGGCGGTCAGTTCCATTCGCAGCGCCCTGACCAAGCGGGTTCTGGATATGCTGGAAAAAATGGCCACTGACAATCCCGAAGATTACAAAACATTCTGGGCGGCATTTGGTTCGGTGCTGAAAGAAGGCATGGCAGAAGATTTCGCCAACCGGGAAAAAATTGCCGAACTGTTGCGCTTCACAAGTACAGCCGCCGACAAGGATCAGAAGATCTCCCTGGCGGATTACGTCGCCCGTATCAAGCCCTCCCAGGACAAGATTCACTATCTGATTGCCGACAGCTACGAAGCCGCCATCAATAGTCCCTACCTGGAAATTTTCCGCAAGCACGGTATCGAAGTGTTGTTGCTGACGGATCGCATCGACGAGTGGCTGATGAGCCATCTGACCGAATTCCAGGGTGTGCAACTGCGCAATATTGCCAAGGGTGAGCTGGACCTGGGTGAGCTTGAGGACGACAAGTCCGACGGAAAATCTGACGACCCGGAGCAGGATAAAGCCGATACCAGCGAGCTGACAGAAAAAATTGCCGGCATCCTGGGCGACAAGGTGGAAGGAGTCAGGATTTCCCGCCGTCTGACGGACTCACCAGCCTGCCTGGTGGTCGGCGAACATGAACTGGGCGTGCAGATGCGGCGTATTCTGGAGGCGGCAGGTCAGCCGGTTCCCGATAGCAAACCGGTGCTGGAGATCAATCCGGACCACCCCTTGTTGAGCAAATTCAGTGATGGTGGCGACTCTGCCATTGAGGATCTGGCCTGGGTTGTCTACCGCCAGGCGCTGATTCTGTCTGGGGATGACCTCGATAATCCGGGCGAGTTTATCCGCCAGCTCAATCGCCTGCTGATTGCCTGATGGCTGCAAGCGGAGCTTCTGCAAGCACTTTTGCAGGATGAATAAAAAGTGGCAGGGCAGGGGATTGGCACTAGCCGGTCCCTTGCCCCTATAATCGCCGCACCCTTAATCCTTTGGCAAAAGCTGTACCTTATGAGTAAAACCACCAAAATCACGGTGCTGGGCGGCGGCAGCTTTGGCACTGCCATTGCCAATATGATTGCCCACAATGGCTACCCGGTGACCCTCTGGATGCGCGACAGTGACAATGCCGAGCAGTGTCGCACCAGCCGCGAAAACAGCCGTTATCTGCCTGGCTATCACCTTGAGCAATCCCTCAATATCAGCAGCGATATGGCTGAAGCCCTGGCGGGAGCTGAGGTGGTTTTTTTCTCCATTCCGAGTAAATCCTTCCGCGCAGTGGCCAGGGCTGCAGCTTCGTTTCTGGCGCCGGGAACCATCGCCATCAGCACCGCCAAGGGTATCGAGGAAGACGGCTTCAAGCTGATGAGCCAGGTGCTGGAAGAAGAGCTGGAATCGCCCCGGGTGGGCGTGATCAGCGGCCCCAACCTGGCGCGGGAGATTGCCCAGAAGCAGATTACCGCGACAGTGATAGCCAGTGCCGACAACTTGCTGTGCCATCGGGTGCAGGTGTTGCTGGCCACCAGCTACTTCCGCGTCTACGCCAACCACGATCGCTTCGGCGTTGAGTTGGCCGGGGCGCTGAAGAATATCTATGCTATTGAGGCGGGTATTGCTTCTGCCCTCGGGGTAGGCCAGAACACCCTCAGTGTGTTGATTACCCGCAGCCTGGCGGAAATGACCCGTTTTGCTGCGCGCCTTGGTGCCAATCCCATGACCTTCCTCGGCCTCAGTGGCGTCGGGGATCTGTTTGTGACCTGTACTTCGCCCCTGAGCCGCAATTTCCGCGTCGGCGAAGCTATCGGCAGGGGCATGAGCATCGATGAAGCAGTTGCCGATGTGGGGCAGGTGGCGGAAGGTGTCAAGACTACCCGTATCGTCAAGCTCAAGGCCGATGAGTTGGATGTCTACATGCCGCTGGCGTCGGCCCTGGACGACATCCTGTTTCACGGTAAATCCCTGCACACCGTATTGCGCGATATGATGTTGTCGGAGCAAAGTGAAGACGTTGAATTCAGAGTGAGGAATGACAGCAATGAGCAATAACAGTACGGCCCGGTTTGGTGATGCAGATCTGTGGATTCGTCTGGTCTACATGATTTTGTTTGCCTTTTTGAGCGTGGTGTCGCGCTTTGTCATCTGCCTGACAGGCCTGGTGCAGTTTGTACTGGTGCTGTTCAGCGGGGAAGATAATTACCGGCTGCGCAGCTTTGGCAACAGCCTGTCCCGCTGGACCTATGATGCCTACCGTTTCATCACCTTTAACAGTGAGCAAAAGCCGTTTCCCTTTATGGATTGGCCGGAGGAAGCGAGCACGGTGGTTGAAACCGCAGCCGATCCACAGGCCGATGTGCCAACCGTGACCGATGTGATTGCTGCTGAAGAGAATGAGCACCCCGATCAGGAACCCAAGGCTTGAATGCACCGTTCAGGCTTTATCTTGTCCGCCATGGCGAGGCGGGCAGTGCCGTACAGGATAGCCAGCGGGAGCTGACCGCGCGGGGCCGGGCGCAAACACAATCACTCTGTGAGCAGGTGGCCTCGCAACTGCCGGACATACCACAGACCCTGCTGGTGAGCCCCTATACCAGAGCTGTGCAGACCGCTGACATTGTTCGTTCTGTACTGATGCCGGATGTGACTGATCCGGCCAGTTATCGATTGGCCCCGTGCCTCACTCCCAATGAGTATCCTGAAAAGGTAGCGGCCTTTCTTGACGCGCAATCTTCATTGGTCTGGCCTGTGGTGATGGTAGGGCACCAACCCCTGCTGGGTGAAATCCTCGCATGGTTGACTGACCGCCCCGAGTTGGCCCACGGGGTTGCGACCTCCTCCATCAGTGCCCTTGATCTTGCGACCTTTGCCCGTGGTTGTGGCACCCTGAGCTGGCAGCGCGCTCCCTGATGACTTCAGAGTGAACAGCCTTTTCTGCAAAAGTTTTCTTTGTGAGTAGCTCTCTCTGTGAATAATCCCTCGGCAAATGACCCCCGGGAACTGACATTCCGCGTGTTCGGCAAGGAATTTGCCGCGCGCAGCTGGGGCAACCCGACTGGCAAGCCGGTGCTGGCACTGCACGGCTGGCGCGACAACTGCGCCAGCTTTGATTTTCTCGCGCCTCTGCTGGACGAATGCCAGGTAGTGGCGCCGGATCTGGCCGGACACGGGCTGAGCGATTCCCGCTCCGCAGATGCCGCCTACAATATCTGGCAGGATGTGGGTGAGCTGTGCGGGATTGCCGATCAGCTGGGCTGGCAGCAATTCACCCTCCTGGGGCATTCCCGGGGTGCTGCCGTCGCGACCCTGATGGCCGCGTCACACCAGCAACGGGTAACCGGATTGATACTGCTGGATGCCCTGTTTGCCGCCCTCGGCAGCAGTGAAAATGCGCCGCTGCAACTGGCCCAGTCGATTCGCGACAGGGTGCAGTTATCTGCTCGCCAGCCGCGCCTGTTCGCCTCGTTTGAAGAGGCAGTGGAGGCGCGCCTGAGTGGCTCGCTGGCGCTGCCCACGGCTGCGGCGCAGGCACTGGCGGCAAGAGGCGTGGAGCAGCTGGCGGATGGTTTTGTGTGGCGCGGCGATCCGCGCTTGAGTGGTGCTTCCGAAGTCAAACTCACCTGGCAGCATGCCGAGGCGTTTGTGCGGGCGCTGGCCTGTCCTGTGCTGGTGCTGCTGGGGGCTGAGAGCATCATCAACCGCGTTGACGATATCCGCCGTCTGGCCCTGTTGAATGAGCGCGTCCGCATCGAGACCGTGCCCGGCGGCCACCATCTGCATATGGATCACGGTCTGGCGGAAACCGCGCGACTGATCGGAGAATTTTTGGGTTGAAGCGGTGAACGGCGAGAACGGGCGCCTGAAGGCAGCCCGTCTGCGCTCTGTAGTCAGATAAGTGCCAGAAACTCGTTGCGGGTCGCCTGGTTGGAGCGGAATGAGCCGAGCATGGCGGACGATTTCATCACCGAATTCTGCTTTTCGACACCGCGCATCATCATGCACAGGTGGCGCGCTTCAATGATCACTGCAACACCCAGAGCGCCGGTGACCTGTTCCATGGTGGTGGCGATCTGCATCACCAGGTTTTCCTGAATCTGCAGGCGACGGGCGTACATGTCGACGATGCGCGCCACTTTCGACAGCCCCAGCACCTTGCCGTTGGGAATGTAGGCCACATGGCATTTGCCGATAAAGGGCAGCAGATGGTGCTCACACAACGAGTACAGTTCGATATCCTTGACGATGACCATCTCGCTGGAATCACTGGGGAAAAGTGCATTGTTGATCACTTCCTCGAGATTCTGGTGGTAACCGCGGGTAATGAATTCAAAGGCCTTGGCAGCCCGCTTCGGGGTATCTACAAGACCTGGACGTTCCAGATCTTCCCCAACACTTTTAATAATGGTGGCAAATGCTTCGATCATTTCAATACCCTAAAGCGGTCAGATTAGGGCGCTAACCCTAAGACAGGCAAAAATAAAGGTAAAGCGATTTTTGCCAAGGGTCGTTACAATACGCGCTTTTGCGGCGGCGCTATGGTTCAGCAATTAAGTGTTCAGGAATTAAGTGTTCAGCAATCAGACATTATCACCAGTCTTGAAACGGTGCGGGATTTCCAGCGCTGGGCCGTCAGCCGTTTTCGTGAGCACGGTCTGTATTTTGGTCACGGTACCGACAACCCCTGGGATGAAGCCGGGATCCTGCTGATGCATGCCCTGCATCTGCCCGCTGGCGGCGATCCGCGTTTTCTCGATGCGAAGCTGACAGTACAGGAAAAGCGCGCCGTGCTGGCACTGCTGGAAAAGCGCATTCAGTCGCGCCTGCCCGCACCCTATCTCACTGGTGAGGCCTGGTTTGCCGGTCTGCCCTTTAGCATTGATGAGCGGGTGCTTATTCCCCGTTCACCCCTGGCGGAGCTGATCGAGAAATACTTCGAGCCCTGGTTGCCCCAGGTGCCGCAGTCAATTCTCGACCTCTGTACCGGCAGCGGCTGTATTGGTATCGCCTGCGCCTACGCCTTTGAGGACGCGCAAGTGGTGCTCAGTGATATTTCGCCGGATGCCCTGGAAGTCGCCCGTCTCAATATTGAACGCCATGAACTGGCGGAGCAGGTGAGGGCGGTTGAGTCCGATCTGTTCAGTGGCTTGGCAGGCGAGCGTTTTGACCTGATTGTCAGCAACCCTCCCTATGTGGATGAAAGGGATTACCGGGAAATGCCGGCGGAATATCACCATGAGCCGGCGCTGGCCCTGGCTTCGGGCCACGACGGGCTGGATTTCACCCGTCGCCTGTTGCACGAGGCCGCTGATCACCTGACCGACAACGGCATACTGATCGTGGAAGTCGGCAATTCCTGGGTTGCCCTCGAAGAAGCGTTTCCCGAGCTTCCCTTCACCTGGCTGGAACTGGAGCGCGGTGGCCACGGGGTATTCCTGCTGCACCGCGATGACTTGCCAGTCCAGGCCCAATCAGCGGTAAACTAAACCATTTTCAAGAGGGTACAGCGTTGTCCGGTAATACCTTTGGCAAACTCTTCACCGTTACCAGCTTTGGCGAAAGCCATGGCCCCGCTCTGGGCTGCATTGTCGACGGTTGTCCCCCCGGCCTGGAATTGTGCGAGGCTGATTTGCAGATTGACCTGGATCGTCGCAAGCCGGGCCAGTCGCGCTATACCACCCAGCGCCGCGAAGAAGACCAGGTAAAAATCCTGTCCGGCGTTTTCGAGGGCAAGACCACCGGCACGCCGATCGGCATGATCATTGAAAACATGGATCAGCGCTCCAAGGATTATTCAAAAATTCAGGATCAGTTCCGCCCCGCCCACGCCGACTACACCTACCAGAAAAAGTACGGTTTCCGCGACTATCGCGGCGGCGGTCGCTCCTCCGCCCGGGAAACCAGTATGCGGGTGGCCGCTGGCGGCATCGCCAAAAAATACCTGAAAACCCGCTACGGCGTGGAGATTTTCGGCTACCTGAGTCAACTCGGACCCATCGAGCTGGATTTTGTCGAGCGTGCAGAAATTGAAAACAATGCCTTTTTCTGTGCTGATCCGGCCAAAGTGCCGCAGCTTGAAGACTATATGCAGGCCCTGATCAAGGAGGGTGATTCCATCGGTGCAAAAGTCAGTGTCTGTGCGACCGGTGTGCCCGTCGGCTGGGGAGAGCCGGTATTCGATCGTCTGGATGCGGATATTGCCCATGCCCTGATGGGCATCAATGCGGTCAAGGGTGTGGAGATCGGTGCCGGTTTTGCCGCTGTTGCCCAGAAGGGTACTGAACACCGTGATGAGATGACGCCGCAGGGATTCCTCTCCAATCACGCCGGTGGCGTGCTGGGTGGTATCTCCAGCGGCCAGGATATTGTTGCCCATCTGGCCCTAAAGCCCACATCAAGTCTGCGCATTCCGGGCCGCTCCATTGATATCCATGGCAATCCCATTGAAGTGGTCACCACTGGTCGCCACGATCCCTGTGTGGGCATTCGCGCTACGCCCATCGCCGAGGCGATGCTGGCGCTGGTGCTGATGGATCACGCCCTGCGCCATCGCGGGCAGAACGCCGATATTCTCTAACACAGGGTTGTCAGAGCGGCATAAATCGAGGGTTGTGCCTGTTTTGCCCTTCACTTGGTGCGGAGGGGCAGGCTACAGCGCTTGAAGGGGCCTGTGGGTGGCAATTGTACCGGCAAATTCGCTGGCAACGGACACTGCCTGGTTGATGGCCTTGTCGCCAACCCCCAGCCCGCGCAGGGTCAAGCCCAGCAATTCCTTTACGTGATCTTCCGCGACTCTGCCCGCCAGCAAGTGGCAGAGGATGTTGTTCGACATGCCCTCCATGTAGATGCGGGCACTGGTAAAAGATACCCTGTCGCCACACAGCTGTAACAGTGCATTGTCTATTCTGGCAAAGCCGCTGTGGGGTTCTTCGTCGGCCTTTACCCAGGGGCTGAAACCACCAATGCGCAGCAGCGTTGCACCGATATGGCGGGCATCGTGGCAAAACTGAACGTAGCCGAACAGCATGCAGGCGACAATATGTTCCGCAGGCAACTCGGCAGGGATGAATTCAACCACTTCACAGATCAGGGTTTGCTGGATTTCACGGCTTACCGCGTGGAGGACGTCATCGCGGCACTGAAAGTAATTGTAGAAGGTGCCGCGCGCCATGCCGGCGGTCGCCATCAGGTCGTCGATGCTGCTGGATTCGAGGCCTTTTTCCGCAATCAGGGTAATGGCCGCGTTGACAATGGCAGTGCGGGTTCTCTCCCGCTTGCCAGGAGAGGCAGTGGTGGTTGCCTGCATGGTGGCCCCTTTATTGCCTGTTAATTCTCGTAATTTTTTCGCAGTGTAATCATTCTGACACTAATGTCAATATTGACGGTAACGTCATATATGACGATAATGTCAGCCTATTCAGCAAGAGATGCCTTGCCAATAGTCTCTTGCCAGCCCCCAGGAACAGGTATCAGGACGTCACCATGTACCCCTCTCGTTTTATTCAAAATCGCCCGCTCCGCAGTTTCCTCCTGATGGTTGCTGTAGCCTTGCTGGCCGCCTGTGATGGCGGCGAAGTCGCTGCACCCCAGGATGCAGCTCCAGCGGTGGGGGTGATCACGGTTGAACCCCAGCTGGTGATGGTGACATCGGAGCTCTCGGGTCGCCTCGAACCCTGGCGAATTGCCGAAGTTCGCGCCCAGGTGTCCGGCATTGTCCAGTCGCGGGATTTTGTCGAAGGTCGTGATGTAAAGGCAGGGGACAAGCTGTTCCAGATAGATCCCTCACCCTATCTGGCTTCCATGCATCAGGCTGAATCCGCGCTGGCGGTAGCCCGTGCCAATCTGCTGAAAGCAAAAGCGCAATATGACCGCTTTGCTGCCCTGGGCAAGGTCAAGGCGGTTAGCGAGCTGGATGAAATCACTGCCCAAGCCACCTTCAAGCAGGCAGAAGCCGAGGTTGCCGCAGCCCAGGCGGGAGTGGAAGCCGCCCGCATCAATCTTGAATACGCCACTGTCAGAGCGCCGATCAGTGGTCGTGTTGGTCGCTCCCTGGTGACCGAGGGTGCGCTGGTGGGTGAGGGTGAAGCTACCCATCTCACTACCATTCAGCAGATCGAACCCATCTACGCCAGTTTTACCCAGACTGTGGCCGATGCCCTCAAATTGCGCAGCTCCTACGCCAACAAGACACTGGATCTCACCGGCGACAATGTCATTCCGGTACGCCTCATTCTTGAGGATGGCAGTCGCTACCCCCATGAAGGCCGCCTGCTGTTCGGTGAACTCAATGTTGAGCCGGGCACCGGGTTGATCAATTTTCGGGCTGAAATGCCCAACCCCGAGCGTATGTTACTGCCGGGTATGTATGTGCGGGTCGTGGTGGAACAGGCGCGTTATCCCGACGGATTTCTGATTCCCCAGCAAGCCATTACCCGCAGCGAGAACGGCGATACCCTGCTGTTGGTGGGGCCGGATAATGTGGTGGGAGTGCGGGCAGTGACCATAGCCGGTTCCCGCGACAATGACTGGATCGTCACCGAGGGGCTTGAGGCCGGTGAGCAGGTGATGGTGGACGGCTTTTTCAAGGCACAGCCCGGTGCCAAAGTGAATCCGGTCGCAGCCAAGGGTTCGTTCAGCGAGCAGCCGCCCAGCGCCAATAATCAGCCCCTGATAGCCAAGGATCAACAGGCTAACGATCAACAGGCTGGAGACTAACAGATGGCCCGCTTTTTTATCGACAGGCCCATCTTTGCCTGGGTAATTGCCCTGTTTATCAGCGTCGCCGGTGTGATCGCCATCAATCAGCTGCCGGTGGCCTACTATCCGCAGGTGGCGCCCCCTGCCATCAGCATCACCGCCAATTACCCCGGTGCTTCGCCGAGCATGGTCGAGGAGTCGGTGGTCAATATCATCGAGAACGAGCTCAACGGTGTCGACAACCTGATGTATATGGAGTCGGCCAGTGAGTCCTATGGTCGCGCCCTGATTACCCTGACCTTTGAGCCCGGTACCGACCCGGACATGGCGCAGGTCGAGGTCCAGAACCAGCTCTCCAGAGCCATGCCGCGCTTGCCCCAGGCCGTGAACCAGCAGGGCATCATTGTCGAAAAGACCAACGCCAACATCCTGATGATTGCCATCCTCACTTCCAGTGATCCGGAATTCACCGAGGTGATGCTGGGGGATTACGTGTCGCGCTATGTGCTGCCGGAAGTGCAGCGCCTTGAAGGGGTGGGTTCCGCCGGTCTCTATGGCACCGAGCATGCGATGCGCATCTGGCTCGACATGGACAAGCTGATCAGCCTCAATCTGACTCCCAGGGATGTCAATGAGGCCATTGCCGCGCAGAATGTCCAGGTCTCATCGGGCAGTATTGGCGACCGACCCAATCCGGCAGACCAGACCATTACCGCCATGGTGGTGGTCGGCGGCCAGCTGACCAGTGAAGAGGAATTTGGCGATATTATCCTGCGCGCCAATATCGATGGTTCCACGGTGCGCCTCAGGGATGTGGCCCGCATCGAACTGGGCGCCAAGCAATACACCCGTATAGCGCGCAGCAATGGCGCTGGCGCTGCTGTGGGTATCGCCGTGCAGACCGCTCCCGGCAGCAATGCCGTCAATACCGCCCTCGGTGTGCGCGCCAAGCTCGATGAGCTGTCGCGCTTCCTGCCCGATGGGGTCAACTATTTTGTGCCCCTCGACACCTCGCTGTTTGTCAGTATTTCCATCCAGAAAGTGGTGGTAACCCTGGTGGAGGCAGTGATCCTGGTGTTTGTGGTGATGCTGCTGTTCCTGCAAAACCTGCGCTACACGCTGATTCCCACCCTGGTGGTGCCCGTGGCGCTGCTGGGTACTTTTGCGCTGCTCTATGGCTTCGGGTTCTCCATCAATGTGCTGACCATGTTTGCCATGGTGCTGGTGATCGGTATTCTGGTGGATGACGCCATTGTGGTGGTGGAAAACGTCGAGCGCCTGATGGCCCAGGAGGGGTTGTCACCGCGCGAAGCTACCATCAAGGCCATGAGGCAGATTACCGGCGCGATTATTGGTATCACGGTGGTGCTGGTATCGGTGTTTATTCCGATGGCCTTTTTCAGTGGCTCGGTGGGCAATATCTACCGCCAGTTTGCCGTTACCATGGCGGTATCCATCCTTTTTTCAGCGTTTCTGGCTCTGTCCCTCACGCCCGCCCTGTGCGCCACCCTGCTCAAGCCCATCGACAGTGACGCGCACCACAACAGGAAGGGCATCTACCGCTGGTTCAACCTGCTGTTCAATCGCAGTGCCATGGGTTACCAGAGCCTGGTTGCCAGGGTGGTTACCCGTACCGGGCGATTCCTGCTGCTGTACGGGATCATTATTGGCGCGGTGATTTTCCTGTTTATCAACCTGCCCACCTCGTTTCTTCCCGACGAGGACCAGGGCCAGCTGTTTGCTGTCCAGCAGTTACCGCCGGGCGCTACCGCCAGCCGCTCCCTGGAGGTGGTCAAGCAGGTGGAAGATTATTTCCTCGCCCAGCCGGAGGTAGAAAACATTACCACGGTGGTGGGGATCAACTTTTTTACCACCGGGCAGAATACCGCCAACTCCTTTATCAAACTCAAGCCCTGGGATGAACGCAAGGGGGAAGAGCACACGGCAGCGGCAGTGGCGCAGCGGGCGAGCATCGCCTTCGGTGCGGTCCGCGAGGCGATGATCCTCCCCCTGACGCCACCTTCCATACCTGAATTGGGTACCGGTTCGGGCTTTGGTTTCCGGCTCCAGGACCGCGGTGGTCTCGGCCAGGAGGCGATGCTTGAGGCTACCAACAAGCTGGCTGCCCTGGCGGGTGAGTCGCCCGTCATCGGTTCGATTCGCATTGAGGGAGCCGGTGATGCGCCCCAGCTGCACGTGGATATCGACCGCCAGAAAGCCTACGCCCTGGGGATAGATTTTGCCGATGTCAGCTCCTTGCTGTCGACCACCCTGGGTTCAAGTTACGTCAACGATTTCCCCAATCAGGGACGCATGCAGCGGGTGATGGTGCAGGCGGATGCGCGTTTCCGCATGCAACCGGAGCACCTGATGGCGATGCAGGTCCGCAACAAGCGGGATGAGATGGTGCCCTTGACGGCCTTTGCCACCACCAGCTGGAAATCAGGCCCGGTCATGCTGCCGCGCTACAACGGCTACCCGGCAGTGCGCATGGCCGGTACTGCGGCCGATGGCTACAGTACCGGTGAAGCCATGGCGGAGCTGGAAAGTCTGATGGAGCAGCTGCCGAATCAGGTCAATCTGGAGTGGCACGCCTCGAGCCGTGAGGAGAAACTTTCCCAGGGCCAGATGCCGCTGTTGCTGGGCCTGTCCCTGTTGGCTGTTTTCCTCAGCCTGGCGGCGCTTTATGAGAGCTGGTCTGTGCCCTTTGCCGTACTGCTGGTGGTGCCACTTGGTGTATTTGGCTCTCTGCTGGGCGCCCTGATCGCAGGCATGCCCAACGATGTGTACTTCAAGGTGGGTTTGATTGCCATTATTGGTCTGTCTGCCAAGAATGCGATCTTGATCATCGAATTTGCCCGCAGCCTGCAGCAGCAGGGTAAGGGGTTGATTGAGGCTACCCTGACCGCCTGCCGCCTGCGCTTCAGGCCAATCCTGATGACCTCCCTGGCATTTACCATGGGTGTACTGCCGCTGGTGCTGGCTACTGGCGCCGGTTCCGCCGGTCAGCGCGCCGTGGGTACCGGCGTGATGGGCGGGATGATCTCCGCTACCGTGCTGGCGATATTTTTGGTGCCCGTGTTTTTTATTGTGGTGCGCAAGGTGTTCAAGGGTGGGGTTTCGCGCAGCTCTTGAGATGGGCGTTGCACGTAACACGTTTCACGTAAAAGCAAAGATTCTCGTTCCCATGCTCCTGTGTGTGAACAGATCATAGTAGCGAGGATGGGCAGTATCGCTCCTACGTGAAACGTGTTACGTGCAACTCATCGAATTACGCGCAACTCAAGAACGCCCCGCAACATCAGCCACAGCGCTGCGCATCTCCTCCAGTCCGCGGATATGCTCATCCACATCGAAAAAGGCGGCATTCATTGCCACCAGTGACAGATGGGTGGCGCCGGCATCCCTGAACAACTCGGCATTGCGGTGCCAGTCCTCTGCTGTCTGCTTGAAGTAGCTCAGTCGACATTCAATGCCAATCGTAGCGGGATCGCGCCCGGCGGCGCGGGCAAGGCTGCGCATGCGCTCAAACATCTGTGCTGGTTCTTCTTCGGTGCTGAGAGTGCGTGACATTCCTGGCTCGAGTTGCTTGAACAGCGGCATCCAGCCATCGCCGGTTGCGGCAACGCGACGTATGACCTGCTCATTGGTGCCGCCAAACCAGATGGGGATTGGCCGCTGCACGGGGAGGGGATTGATACCTGCATCCGGCACCTGATGAAAATCCCCGTCATAATCCACCAGTGGCTTTGTCCACAGCTCTCTCAACAGGCTGACCTGTTCATCCAGACGTTTGCCGCGACCCGCAAAGGGCACGCCCAGGGATGTGTATTCCACATCATTCCAGCCAGTGCCGACCCCAAGACGAAGACGCCCGCCGCTGAGTATATCCACCTGTGTCGCCTGTTTGGCGACCAGCACGGTCTGGCGCTGGGGCAGCACCAGCACGCTGGTGACAAATTCGATACGCCTGGTGAGGCCCGCCAGATAGCCGAACAGTACCAGGGGTTCGTGGAACATGTGCTCTTCGCGATAGGGCCCTTTCAGGCGCTGCCGGTCATAGCTGGCGGCGCTGGCGCCCACCACATGGTCGTAGGCCAGCAGGTGATCGTAGCCGAGATCTTCCACTGCCTGGGCAAAGGCCTTGATCGCGCCCGGGTCTGCCCCAATTTCGTTCTGGGGGAATACAACGCCAATTTTCATGATGAGCTCCGCTGGAAACAGGGTATTTATCACCGTCGCTATTAATAACAGTCGCTATTATTGATGCGGGACGAATTAAAGGTGAATGCCGTTCGGCCTGAGCCTGTCGAAGGCCTTGGCGACAGTGCTTCGACAGGCTCAGCACGAACGGACTCTCAAGCTCAGCACGAACGGACTCTCAAGCTCAGCACGGACGCAGTCTCGAATAAAACGCACCGCATCAATAATCACAGTCGGCATTAATAACAGCAGGCCGGTTGATGATCTCCTATCTTTCGTCGTGCCAGCAGACCGGTAAAGGAACCCCGGTGGCATTTTTCAAGGCATTCTGCTAGCTTGCAAGAGGATAACCTGCACCCGTAGTTCACACTGTCATTGCAACGGCACCGCAGGTTTATACCCGGATTGCACCATATTGATGAGCAAGGGCAGGGGATGGGTGAATTGCATAATCGAAAAAGCCCAGATCAGTCAGGTTCCATGATGTTGGGCCATTTTTTGCCACCTTATTTTCTTCAAGGCGATTGCTCTCTATCTCATGGCTGCCCATGTCATCGCTCTCGAGGTGATGTTTCTACAGGCGCCAGCCAACCAGCTTCTGGACTGGCCACCTTCACTGTCTGCCACGAGTTGAATATCCATGGATAACGATTCTCCCCGCGAGCAAGCGCCATGTATTCCTTCTGGCAGCGCTATTCTATCCACTATTCCAGGCAATATTGCACTCCTCGATAACGCTGGTGTGATCGTTCAGGTCAATGAACAGTGGCACCATTTTGCCCGGGATAACGCTTTCCAGTGTGGCGTTCACGGTGTCGGCAGCAATTATCTGAGTGTCTGCGACAGGGCTACGGGCAACTGTGCTCATCTGGCCCGCGAGGCAGGTGCGGGCATCCGCGCTGTGTTACGCGGCGACACTGCTGATTTTCGCCTCGAATATCCCTGCCACTCACCGACAGCCCAGCGCTGGTTCCTGATGATGGTGACGGCTCTGGAGCCTGGTGGCTTCCAGGGTGCCGTGGTGATGAATATCGATATCAGCGATCGTGTCAAGGCTGAGAGTCGGGTTGCTCGCAACGCCAGTCATCTGGCTGCTCTGGTGGATTTTCACCGGCAACTGCTCGATTTCACTGGCAGCAGTGCAGGGCTGCAGGACAGGGTCGCCAACATGGCCCGAGAACTCTACGGTGGTGATGGTGCGGTGTTGCTGAGAAAAAACAGTGATCATCTGGTGTGCCGTGCCGTTGCAGGAATCGCAGCACCGGCCCTGGGGATGCAATTTTCTGTCGATAACAGCTTGACCGGCGAGGCGATCCTCAGCCAGTCAGTGTTGTCCTGTGGCAACACGGGTGAAGACGCGCGGGTCGATTGCCAGGCCTTCCATGTACTTGAGGCGGGTTCCATGATGGCGGCCCCCATTACCGAGAGCGGGCAGGTGATCGGCGCGATCATGATCCTGGCGCGGGATATCAACCACTTCGACAAGGGCGATACCAGTTCGCTGGCACTGGTGGCGGCGTCACTGAGCAACACGGCCCAGCGCCACAGAAACACTGATCAGTTACAAACCTCCGAGCGCCAGTACCGACTGCTGTTCGACAACAATCCCCAGCCCATGTGGGCCTATGATCTTGAAACCCTGGAGTTTCTCACAGTCAATAATGCTGCCATCAGTCACTACGGTTACAGCCGTGCTGAATTTCTCACCATGACCATCGCCGATATTCGCCCGGCGGCAGAGCTGCCACGACTGCTGGACAATATTGCCGGTGTGAGTGAAGGCATTGATAGAGCAGGCGTGTGGACTCACCGCAAGAAAGACGGCTCATTGATCGACGTTGAAATTGTCTCTCACGCCATGACGCTCGATGGCCGACGGGCAGAGATGGTGCTGATCAACGATGTAACCCAACAGCGCGAGGCCCAGCGTGAGCTGTTGCGTGTCAGTCGTGCCCAGAAGATGCTCAGTGACTGCAATGAGGTGCTGTTTCGCGCCAGCAGTGAAGAAAACCTGTTGAATGATATCGCCTCGATTGCCGTCACCAGCGGTGACTACCTGTTTGCCTGGGTGGGGTTTGCGGAGCAGGATCACACCCGCAGCATCTCCCTGGCGGCGTTCGCAGGGGCTGACAGATTTCGGGATTTTCTCAGCGATATGGACCTCAGCTGGGATGATGATGCGGCCAATGGCCAGGGTATTTCAGGCCAGACCATCAGGAATGCCAAACCCATGATCTGCGAAGACCTGTCACTGGCGCCGGGCGCAAGCAAGGCGGTGTCGGTGGCCGGTCAAATGGGTGTTCACAGCCTGCTCAGCTTGCCGTTGATGGGGCGCGATGGTGTCTTTGGTCTGCTCGCCCTGTACTCCGCCGAGACTGGCGGCTTTCCCGAAGATGAAGTCAACCTGTGCCAGAAACTGGCCGACAATCTGGCGTTTGGCATCGAGCATTTACGCGAAGTCAAAGAGCGCGAGCGCCTTGAATCCGCAGTCATCAAGGTGGCCTCCGGTGTATCTTCCGCCACCGGGCCGGTGTTTTTTGAACATCTGGCCCGCAGCGTGGCCGATACTCTCGGTGCCGATGTGTGTTTTATCGCCCGCATGTTGCCTGGCGAGCAGCTCCAGGCCCGCACCCTGGCCGGGGTGTTCGATGGCCACTTGCTTGACCCCATCACTTACACTCTCAACGGCACACCCTGCCTGGCTCTGGTGGAGCAGGGGGAGTCGGTGATCGAAGCCAGTGTCCGCACTTTGTACCCCGATTATGTCGCTTTCCAAAGGATGAACGCCGAGGCCTATGTAGGCGTGCGATTGCAAAACAGCGCCGGGGCCTTTACCGGCATCCTTTTTGTGGTATATCGCAAACCCCTCCAGCAGCGCAATTTTGTCCTCTCAACGTTGCGAATCTTTGCCGCACGCGCCGCTTCTGAACTGGAGCGCCAGGATGGCGATGCCCATATCTATGAGCAGGCCGCGCTGCTCGACAAGGCCCATGATGCCATTGTGGTCAGCGATCTCGCAGGCCGCATCCGCTACTGGAACAAGGCGGCGGAACGCCTTTATGGCTGGAGTGCTGACGAAGCGCTGGGCCGTCTATCCCCTGATCTGATCCTCGTTGAACCAGACCAGCTGGACGCGCCCAGCCGCCAGCTGCTCGACAGCGGCGAATGGTCAGGGCGCCTGCAACAGCGCCGCAAGGATGGCAGCTCTTTTACCGTTGAAGCGCACTGGAGCCTGGTCAGCGATGAAGAGGGTAATCCCAGCGCCGTATTTGGCATCAGCACCGATATCACGGATCGCCTGGCTCTGGAGGATCAGCTGCGTCAGGCCCAGCGCCTGGAATCCCTGGGCCAGCTCACGGGTGGTGTGGCCCATGATTTCAACAACCTGCTGACGGTGATACAGGGCAACGCCGAACTGCTTGAGGAAGAACTCGATGGACAGCAGCGCCTGAGCAAACTGGCAGAGATGATCCGCAAGGCTTCCCAGCGCGGTGCGGAACTGACCCACCGCTTGCTCGCCATCGCCCGGCGCCAGGTGCTCGAACCCCGTGCGACGGATGTCAACCATCTGTTGCGCGACATGGGTGATCTGTTGCTGCGCACCTTCAACGAGAATATCGCGATCAAGCTGGTTTGCCCAACCAATGCCTGGATGGCACTGGTGGACCCTGGCCAGCTGGAAAGTGCCGTGCTCAACCTGTGCATCAATTCCCGCGATGCCATGCCTGATGGCGGCAAGCTCACCATTGAGACCGCCAATTGTGTGCTCGATGAGCACTATGTGCGCAACGAACCAGAGCTGCTACCCGGTGATTACCTGATGGTGGCCATCTCGGATACGGGCAGCGGGGTGCCGCAAGAGTATATTGAACGCATCTTTGACCCTTTCTTTACCACCAAGGAAAAAGGCAAGGGCACCGGTCTGGGTTTGAGTATGGTGTACGGTTTTGTCAAACAAAGTCGCGGCCACATTGTTATTTCTTCTGAGCAGGGTTTGGGCACGGTAGTGAAGATTTATCTGCCCCGCGCGACGGAAGCCAACAGAACAGGCACAAACGCCAAAGCTATAATGCCGCCCCTGCCGGGGCAGGGGGGCGAAACCATCCTGCTGGTGGAGGATGATGAGATGGTGCGGCTGATGGCCCACGATATGCTCACTGCTGCAGGCTACCGGGTCTTGAACGCAGAAAATGGCCCCAGCGCCCTTGAGTGTCTCAAATACCGCAACGATATCGAGCTGCTGTTTACTGATGTGATCATGCCCGGCGGCATGAATGGCCCGCAGCTGGTACAAAAAGCATTGGAAATACGTCCCGGATTGAAGGTGTTATACACCTCGGGTTATACCGAAAACGCTATTATTGATCAGGGGCAGCTCAATCCCGGTGTCCAGTTATTGAACAAGCCTTACCGCCAGGCGGACCTGCTGGAAAAGATCCGTCTCGTACTTGGCTGGGGTTTACAGCGAAACTAAAGGATTCATAGTGAAATTATCTGATCTGGATGATTTGTCCGGCAGCATATCCGACAGATTTGGGCCGCACGGTATGCCGGTGTCTATCCCCTGGCTACTGTTGCTGGTGGTGTTTGCCACAGACCGTTTTACCCAGCTGGGTTTCGCCCATGGCCTGCTCTATTCACCACTGATCCTGGTAACCCTGTTTACTGGCCGTAGCGGCACGCTGGTGGCTGTTGCCATCTGTGCGGCCATCCTGACAGTGGCGGGCCTGTTTATCTCGCCGCCCCAGCCGGTGGGATTTGTCTATGTCTATGTTCTGCTCAATCGAGCACTGGCCATTCTTGCCATTGGACTGAGCACGGCCCTGTGCCTGTCTATCCTGCGCAATATCGCGCGCCTGGAGACTCTCAATCAAAAGCTCAGTGACACCCGCCAGGAGCTACAGCGCAACACTGAGTTGCTGCATCTGGCGGGTGAAATCGGCAAGGTGGGGGGGTGGACCCTTGATGTGCGCAGCAACAGGGTTGAGCTGTCAGAGCAGGTTGCCCGCCTCCACGGCGTCGAGCCGGGTGTGAGCTACAAACCCAATAAAGGCATTGAACTCTATGCACCGGAGGATCGGCCCCGCGTCAATAGGCTTCTCCAAGAATGTATTGAGCATGGTACGCCCTTTGACGAAGAGATGAGAATCCTCCACAGCGATGAAGTGCGCTGGGTACGCACCATCGGCAGGGCGGTGCGGGATGATAGCGGTCAGGTAATCCTGGTGCAGGGTGCAGTGCAGGATATTTCTGACTGGAAAGCGGCTCAGGATTCACTCGTGCACAGCGAACGCAGTTTCCGCGAACTGGCGGATGCAATGCCGATGATTGTCTGGACAGCGGACCCGGATGGGAGCGCAGACATGTCCAACAGGGCGATGTACGACTATGCCGGATATCCCCCGGATCAGCCACTTTCTGCGCAAGACCGCCGCTTGCTTAACCACCCCGACGATCAGCAGCGCGTGCTGGATGCCTGGGCGAAATCTGCCGCGACAGGCGAGCCCATGAGTGTTGAGGTCCGCCTGCGCCGCCACGACGGTGTTTATCGCTGGCACATTATCCGCGCCCACCTGGTGCGGGATGAAGACGGTCAGCCCCTGAAGTGGTACGGTACCACCATTGATGTGGACGACGAGCGCTGTCGGGCAAAGGAAGTCGAACGCCTCGCGCAGCGCCTGAATATCACCATGGAGAGCATCACCGATGGGTTTCTCACGGTGGATTGCGACTGGCGTTTTACATTCCTCAACGATCAGGCCGAGCGCATTATTCAGCAGCGCCGCGAGGACATACTCGGCAAATCTCTGTGGGAAGTGCTGCCAGAGGCGGTTGGCACTGTGTTTGAGGAAAAATACCGCCACGCCATGGCGCATCAGGTATCCACCAGTTTTGAAGGCTATTACCAGCCCCTTGATCTGTGGGCAGATATTAAAGCCTACCCGTCAGAGGAGGGGCTGGCAATTTACTTCCAGGATATCTCCCTGCGTCGCAAGCTCGAACAACAGCTGCGCGAATCCCAGCGTCTGGAAGCAGTCGGTCATCTCACGGGCGGCATGGCCCATGACTTTAACAATCTCCTGACAGTGATTGTCGGTAACGCAGAAACGCTGACCCAGGAGCTGCGGGATCAGCGTCTGCAGTCGCTGGCCGAGATGATTACCAGCGCAGCCCTGCGTGGTGCCGAGTTGACCCAGCGACTGTTAGCCTTTGCCCGCCGCCAGGCACTCGAGCCGGTTGCTGTGGATGTCAACCAGCTGGTGAGCAATTTTGATGGTCTCCTGCGCCGCACCCTCGGTGCACCTATTGATATCCAGTGGGTGCGCGCGCCGGGCTTGTGGCCGGCCATGGTCGATCCGGCCCAGCTGGAAAGCGCCCTGCTAAACCTCGCCATTAACGCCCGCGATGCCATGCCCGACGGTGGGCGGCTGACCATTGAAACCGCCAATACCCGCATTGATGACGATTATGCCCGCCAGCATGCCGAGTTGAATCCCGGTCAGTATGTGCTGGTGGCGGTATCTGATACGGGTACAGGCATCGAAGCGGATGACCTGCCACAGGTATTCGATCCCTTTTTTACCACCAAGGAGACAGGCAAGGGAACAGGCCTGGGCCTGAGTATGGTGTTCGGGTTTATCAAGCAGTCTGGGGGGCAAATCAATATCTATTCTGAAGTGGGCGAAGGGACTACCGTCAGAATGTACCTGCCCCGCGCAACGGGGCAGAGTGAATTGCTCCCGCCCGCGATACAGTCATCCGCCAGCGAAGGTGGCAGTGAAACCATCTTGTTGGTGGAGGACGATGATTTGGTTCGTCACTATGCCAGCGAGCAGTTGCGCGAGGCCGGTTATGATGTGCTGTGTGCCGAGAACGGTCCGGCGGCACTGGTGATACTGCAGAGCAGGGAGGATATCCAGCTGCTGTTTACCGATGTGGTGATGCCGGGCGGCATGAGTGGCAGTGAACTGGCAGAAAGGGCACTACTGCTGCAGCCGGATCTGAAAGTACTGTACACCTCTGGCTACACCGAAAATGCCATAGTCCACCATGGACGTCTGGACCCCGGACTACAGTTGTTGGGCAAGCCCTACCGACGTAGAGACTTACTGGAAAAAGTGCGGAAAGTGCTGGCAGGAAGCTGAAAAGTCGATAGCGTTGCCAACATTGTCTGATCGCTATGCGCGCTTCATCGCGTGTCCCGTTGCAGCCTGTTAAGCGCTGCGGTCTTTTATCCACGCAACAATGTTCTCGCCCCACATGGGGCGAGCGATATGGTAGCCCTGGGCGAGATCGCAGCCCTGCTCCATGAGAAATTCAAGAGTATTGCTATTCTCTACCCCCTCTGCCGTCACTTTTAGCCCCAGGCTTTGCCCCAGATCGACGATGGAACTGATTACAGTGCGGGATTCCTTCGATTCCATGGCGTTCATGACAAAGGATTTATCCACTTTTATCTCGGAAAAGGGCAGGCGCACCAGCTGGATCATCGACGAGAATCCGGTACCAAAATCGTCGATGGAAAGATTGAATCCCTTCATGCGCAACCGGGTGAGCAGGTCGAGAGAGATCACCGGATCTTCCATGGCACTGGTTTCCGTCACTTCGAAAATCACCTGGCGGGTATCAATACCGGTGTGCTGACACACCCGCGCCATCCGATCGGCCAGCTCGGTTTCATGGAGACTGCGGGCCGAGAGGTTGATGGACAGGGTGATCGCCGACATGTCCACAGCAGCGTTGCCCAGGGATAGCCCTACCTCCCTGTCACGCTGGAATGAGGTGAACCAGCGCAGGGATTGCTCCAGCACGGCATCGGTGAGGCCGCTGATCAGGCCGTTTTCCTCGGCAAACGGCACAAAATTGTCGGGCATGATAATGCCGTGCTGGGGGTGATCCCAGCGCACCAGGGCTTCAAAGCCCGAGAGTTTGCCAGTGGCGCATTCAATCTTCGGTTGGTAGGCCATGACCAGCTGCTGATTGGCAATGGCCTCCTCCAGTTCGGGGATTGTTGCCTTGAACCTGCTCAAGGCTGAAGGCAGATGAACGGCGGGTTTGATCGTTTCAGTACTGGTCAGCATGGTGCGCAGGGTTGACGGCGAAAAAGGCTTGGAGAGAACCCCGATGATATTGAGGCCATGCTCCGCAGCCGAGCGTCCGGCGGCATCCAGGATACGACTGCCCACGCCACTGGTGATAATAATCTGGGCCTTGCACTGGCGCTGGGCCAGTTCCGCTATTACCTCCACCCCGTCCATTTGCGGCATCACCAGGTCGAGGGCAATATGGGTCGGTTGCCAGTCAGTCAGCAAGCGGAAGAACTCCTCCGGCTCCTGGGTGGCGATGGATTCGAGGCTGACACCTTCAGCAATGAACTGTATGGTCTGGCCAATCTGGGGATCGTCATCCAGTATTAACAGGCGCCTGTCCGTCATTGTGCTGCTCCTTGGTTGTACTCTGCCATCTTTTTACACCGACCCATCAAGTACTGTGCGGATTTTCTTTGCCAGTTCTGCACGCCGATAAGGCTTGCTCAGCAAGCTTACGCCCTTTTCCAGACGACCATTATGCACGATTGTCTGTTCAGTATAACCGGAGGTGAACAGGACTTTCAGGCCTGGACGCAGGTCGCAGGCAATCTGCGCCAATTCCCGGCCATTCATGCCTGAAGGCATGATGATATCGGTAAACAACAGGTCGATATCCCCAGCCTGGCGAATAATGTCCACTGCCTGATGACCATTTGTTGCAACCAGGACATTGTAGCCCAGGCTGTGGAGCAGGTTGGCCACATGTGAACGCACCAGGTCGTTATCTTCCACCATCAGGATCGTTTCACTGCCGGTTGTGGACTCGGTCTGCTGCCGCTCTGGTGCTACCCGGCTGTGTTCAGAATCTGCCACCGGAAGGTAGATGTGTACCCTGGTGCCAACACCTTCCTCGGAATGGATCCCAATGTGACCATTGGACTGTTTGATGAACCCGTACACCATGCTCAGGCCAAGGCCTGTGCCCTTGCCCTTTTCCTTGGTGGTGAAAAAAGGATCAAACACTCTGGGAAGAACATCCTGCGCTATACCCTTGCCGGTATCCGCGAGGGTCAGCAGCACATAGCGGCCTGGTGTAACCTCCTCCCTGTCGATTGCGTATCCCTCATCAAGCTCTATGTTCGCGGTTTCAACAGTCAGGCGTCCCCCCTCAGGCATGGCATCGCGGGCATTAAGGACGAGGTGTAGCAGGGCGCTTTCCAGCTGGGCAGCGTCTGCCAGAGCACTCCACAGGTCTTTACCCTGTACCAGTTGCAGATCGATATTTGGCGTGAGTGAGTGTCGCAGGAGTCCTTTCACATTATCGATCAGATGGTTGATATCGACCGCTACGGGATCGAGCGCCTGGCGACGGGCAAAGGCGAGCAAATAACTTGTCAGGTCGGCGCCGCGCTGGGCGGCAGTGCTGGACATCTGCGCCAGCGTCTTGAGGTGGGGATTGTCCTCCAGTTCCTCCTCCAGCAGCTGGCTGTTGCCAATAATCACGGTCAGTAAATTATTGAAATCGTGAGCCACGCCACCGGTGAGCTGGCCCAGTGCTTCCAGTCGCTGGGATTGCTGCAGGCGCTCCTGTACCAGCAGCTCCTGACTGATATCGGTCATGCCGCCGAGAATGCGCAGGGCAAGGCCACTATCGTCGCGCACGATATAGCCGCGGGCGCGAACGTTGATGACAGTGCTGTCCGGGCGCACAAAGCGGTATTGTGCTTCCCAGTGGTTAGCAGAATGCTTGATACTGTCCTGAAAAGAATCCAGCACCCTGTCCCTGTCATCAGGGTGGATGCCGCTGGTCCACAGCGACTGGGTTTCGCTGCTGCTATTGGTGGGTGTTAGCCCCAGCAGAGCCTGGATACCTTCATTCCACCAGGTGTCGCCACTGACGAGATTGATATCCCACAGGGCATCGTGGGAGGCATTGGCGATGTAGTGCAAGCGCTCGGCGTTGAAATGTGCCCGCTCCTGTTGCTTCATGCGCTCACTGATGTCGGAGAAAGTAATGACCGCGCCGGTTGTGGCGTTGGCGCTGTGCAGGCGCTGAATACTCCAGGATACCGGGAAGCTGGTGCCATCGTGGCGCTGGAACCAGTCCTCGCTGACCCGCAAGGATTCACCCGGCGGTTTGGCGGATAACCCGGTTATGTGGCACAACGGGCACTGCTGCTGTGCACAGCCCGGGTGCAGAAGGTTGTGCATCTCCACCCCAATCAGCGCTTCAGTGCTGGCTCCCAGCATTGATGCGCCAGAGCGATTGATGAAATTGCAGCGGCCACGGGCGTCGATCCCGAAGATGCCCTCGGAAGTTGCTTCGAGGATCAGCGCCTTTTCACTGTGCATGTCTGCCAGTTGCGCTTCATACCATTTTTGCTGGCTGATATCGCTGATAAATCCATCCAGGATCAAGGTTCCATCGTGGTCCTTGTGGCTGGAAAAACCCTGCTCCAGAACCCACTTGATAGCGCCGCTGCGGGTTTTGATCCGGTAGGCAAGGCGGTATATCTGTTGCGTGGCAAGAGCAGCCTGGACCTTGTCCCACACCTGTTGGCGATCATCGGGGTGTATCAGTTCGGCGAATGATTGTTGCTGGCTGCCGGTCAGCATATCTGCGCTGTAACCGCTGAGCTCCTCGGCACCGGCGCTGACAAACAGCATGGTCCAGTTGCGGTCGTTGCGGCAGCGGTAGGCCATTCCAGGCAAATTGTTGATCAGCATCTCAAGTGAATGGGCCGTGGCTGCCTGGTCGGCAGTCAGGCTCTGCTCGGCGGCCAGTTGTTGCAGGAGGTTATGACCAGGATGATCTTCGGACGCAACATCCCCGAACAGCACAAGCCCCGGCCTGTGCTGGTGCGCAAGTGCAAGGGCGGATTCTTCCGAAGTGGCTGATATCACCTCATAGCCCGCCGCTGTCAGCGTGCGCAGGGCGGGGGAGTCTGATGCAGTACCGTTGATTAACAGAATCGGTGGGGAATTGGGCATTTCTCTTGACTCTCGATGTGCTTGCCCGGTATTGGGGTGACGGCAAAGGTCTGCAAACGATATCAGTATGCCTGCCTGTGATTGTGACTGTAAATCGGCGGTTTTACCTTGCGTCGCACTTTAGGGTCTTTTAATCGGAGAGCACAAAAGTGCTGAGCTTGCTGAAGGCTATTCGCTGTCAACCCTGTGGCAAAAGCAACTGCAGCTGCGTGGATGAAAAAAGGGCCGTCACAATGACGGCCCTTGCTGGGTGGATAGAACAATAGCCATTTAGCTGCGGCTATTTCTGCTCATCTGCACCAAACCGGTAGCGCAACTGCA
>Ga0209347_1000724_pt1 | contig 71540 bp, 64 predicted proteins | sample AutmiccommuBRH23_FD_187382 | JGI IMG/M metagenome (GOLD analysis project Ga0209347, IMG submission 187382) | Deep subsurface microbial communities from Mt. Terri, Switzerland - Autotrophic microbial communities BRH/23 (SPAdes) (version 2) | ecosystem: Environmental > Aquatic > Deep subsurface >... | reverse complement strand
TTGGTATTGTAGTTATGGTTTTCATCAGTACAATTATGTCGGCAGACGTGGTTTGGAACTTTGGTTCCGCAGGGGTTGGTGCAATGGCCTGGTTCAATGTTATCGTAATCATACTGCTGACCAAGCCAGGGATTGCTACTCTAAGAGACTACGAAGCACAGAAGAAGCTGGGCGTAGATCCTGTATTCGTTCCAGAGAGAATTGGTATTAAAGGTGCTGAACTCTGGCATAAGATTGTTGCCAGAACTTATGCAAATGAATTGGCGGCACTAAAGGCAAAAGACAAGACAATGAAATAAGACTAACCATATTATAAAATAACCACCTACTATAATGTCGAAACCAACAAGGAAAACTCTAAAGACCATGAAGTACTTTAGTGATCTGCAGATCACAAAGTCCCTCATGGTCTTTCGTTTTTATTCAGTTTTCAAGACCCCCACTTCTATATGTGAGGGTAGGTCTTGAATGCCCTTGAAAACGTAGAACTGCCCATGATTTATCAGGAGTATCGCCGGAAGATCGCAAGAAAAGAGCTGCCGCCATACTAAAGCGTGTAGGTCTAGCCGAAAAAATGAACAACTACCCAAACCAGCTTTCGGGTGGACAGCAACAGCGTGTCGCAATAGCCCGTTCTGTGGTGACTGAACCGTCAATACTGCTTGCAGACGAGCCGACAGGTGCACTTGACCAAAAGACCGGTCAACAGATTATGCAGCTATTTATAGAGCTTAATACTGAAGGAAGAACGATTATTATGATTACCCATGATACCAATATTGCAAGATATTCAAAAAGAATCGTCAATATTCTTGACGGACGTTTAAGCGAGAGGGGGCTGTAAATCTATGCTAAAAGAATCCATGAAAATGGCTTGGAGCAATATTACGCATAATAAAATGCGTTCATTTTTAACGGTACTCGGTGTGCTAATAGGGGTATCCTCAATCATTGCACTTATTACCATAGTACAGGGTGCAACGGGAAGCATAACAAGTCAGATATCATCTCTTGGTGCCGATAAAATCACCATTCAGGCATGGGTACACGATTAAAGCAAGGGTTGAATGAAAGAGATTTAGAGCAGCTCTCAAGGGTTAATTATATCAGTGGGGTTTCGCCGACTGTATCGGGTAAGACTTCACTCGTGTATAATAGAAATGTTAAAACAGGAGTTTCTGTGCAAGGCAAAAATGAGGTTTACTTTAAAAAAGAAAAGGATAATTTGGCAAGAGGCAGAGGGATTAATAGTCCCGTTTATCATTACGGCTTGGACAATTATACTCGCAGTGGGCTTTTCGGCAGCAGTAGGTATGATCTTTGGTTTTGCTCCCGCAAGAAAAGCGAGTAGGTTAAATCCAATAGACGCACTCAGACACGTTTAGATTATAAAGACGATCTTTGTAAAGTACATCTTGAAATAGTGGTTAACGGTCACTCATCATTAATTCATAAAATATCCATATGAAACTAAGGAGAACAAGATAATGTCCGAGAATCAGGAATATTTAGTGCCGTTCCCCGATAAGAGACGCCGCAATCTGCGTGCTGACTGTGAAACCTGTTTCGGTTTGTGCTGTGTTGCGCTGTACTTTTCAGCTTCAGAAGGCTTCCCAATTGACAAAGAGGCTGGTCAGCCTTGCCTCAACCTACAATCAGACTTTCGCTGTTCTGTTCATAAAAGCCTCAAGGAACGGGGTCTTAAAGGTTGCCTTGCTTTTGACTGCTTTGGCGCGGGGCAAAAGGTTTCCCAAGTCAGCTTCGGTAGTCGCGACTGGCGGAAACTACCGGAATCCGCACAGCAAATGTTCGAGGTGTTTCTAATCATGCGGCAAATCCATGAGTTACTCTGGTATCTGACAGAAGCACTGACAATTCAACCGGCCCGTACTATCCATGATGCGCTCAGCGCCATGCTCATCGAGAAAGAATGCCTTACTCACCATAGCCCCGACTATCTCTTGAAGCTGGACGTGGCAGAACACCGAGCAGATGTTAATACTTTGCTCTTAAAGACCAGTGAACTTGTACGAGCTGAAGCTCGTCGCGGGCAGAAAGCTTATTCGGGGCGTCAGAAGACTTTCGCTCGAGGAGCCTGCCTTATCGCTGCTGACCTAAGAGGTGCCGACCTCAATGGGACTGATTTCATCGGGGCTGATTTCCGAGCTGCTGACCTGAGAGGAGCAGATCTTAGCAAGAGTATCTTTCTCACCCAAGCCCAACTCAACGTAGCAAAGGGAGATACTAACACAAAGTTACCCTCGTCACTCACTCCCCCAATGCACTGGGATTAAAACTCCCCCTTTATTCAATAAAAGGCCTAGCGGTAGCGGATAAGGGCGGATCCAGAATCGGTTCGTAATATATCCTATATAAGTATTAGAATACTAAATAATTTGCGAATATCTGCTTTATCAGCTTATTATGATCACTGATTGGCAAATTCCCTTGAGTATTAAGTGCAGAAAAGATGTAAAATAACATAAAGAAGAAAATCATAGGGTTTTTATATATACGTTAAACCGGGGGGGCGTAAGAATGGCTGAAATCTTATTTATCACACCCTTACAGGAACTAGCCAGCCTGGTTAAAGAGGTTAGCCATCAGGACGGTGCACCGGAGATCGACATTAAGGTCGCTCGGATGGAGGATGGGGTTAGACTTGCCTTAGAAGCAGAAAAACAGGGGTATCACGTGCTGGTTAGCCGGGGAGTCACGGCTTGGATGATTAGAGAGTCCGGGGTTTCGCTCCCTGTCATCGATGTACGTATCGGTGGGTTAGACATATTAGAAGCTTATCTGCAGGCTAAAAGTCTCGGCAGCCCTATTGGTATTGTAGATGTGGATGAAATCATCCAAGAGATAGCAAGTTTCGAAGAGCTTATTGGAGAAAGTTTCGTAAAGTATACCTTGGCAGATCAGAAAGAGGACATACTTAAAGGGGTAACTGCTCTGAAAGCTGCTAAGGTACAAGTAGTGATCGGTAAGATTGCTATGGCTAAAGAGGCGGAAAAATTGGGCATGCAGGCAGTGGTCATTAGGTCTGGCCGAGAAGCAGTCCAACGCGCCCTTGCGGAGGCCAAGCGCGTCCTGGTGGTGAGTAAACTAGAAAAGCGTCGTGTTGAACAACTAAAAGCTATTTTAGATTTTACCTATGACGGTGTCATTGCCTTAGATGAGGATGGAAGGATTAGCGTATTTAATCCGGTTGTGGAGAAACTTACGGGCTGGACTGCGGAAAAAGCCATTGGACGTCTGGTTATTGATGTGCTGCCTAAATCCCACTTCCAGAAGGTCTTAAAAACCGGCAAGGCAGAAGTTGGAGAGATTATGGAGATAGGTCCGGCTAAAGTTGTGGCTAACCATATCCCTATCAAAGTGGATAAAAAGGTAGAGGGTGTCGTCACTACCTTTCAGTCCGTAGACCGTTTACAAAGACTAGAGCATAAAGTACGACGAACCCTGGCAGACAGGGGACATGTCGCAAAACATAGTTTTAGCCATATCTTAGGACATAGTCAAGCTATTAAAGATGCCATAAAATGGGCTCGTGAATACGCCCAAGTAGATTCTACAGTTCTTTTGCATGGGAGGACCGGATCTGGTAAAGAATTGTTTGCTCAAGCAATTCATAATGCAAGCCCTCGATGGTGTGAATCTTTCGTGGCTATAAACTGTGCAGCTTTACCGGAAAGTCTATTAGAAAGTGAATTTTTTGGTTATGTCGAGGGAGCTTTTACAGGGGCTCGAAAAGGTGGCAAGGCAGGGGTATTCGAGATCGCTCATGGTGGAACCCTATTTCTGGACGAGGTAGGGGAGATGGCACCCTCGCTGCAAGCACGTTTACTCCGTGTTCTGGAAGAAGGTGAAATCATGCGATTGGGTGATAATACTATTTTGCCTGTGAACGTTCGTCTAGTGGCGGCTACACACCGTAATCTCAAGGAAATGGTTGAAAAGGCAAGCTTTCGTGAAGATCTGTTTTATCGCCTAAACGTCTTATCCTTAGTGGTTCCACAACTTGCTGAACGTGGCAATGATATTTTGCTAATTGCCCGTCATTTCTTGGATGAATTTAGTCGCAAGATGAACCGAAGTGCGGGTTGGTTTTCTGTAGAGGCTGAGCAGATCCTCTTGGAGTATCCATGGCCAGGGAACATTCGTGAATTGCGTAATGCTATGGAGCGTTTGGTCATGTTGACTGGGGGGGTAGAGATTTCCGAGAATGATACAGCTCGGGCCCTTGGTCTGGACAGAAAACAGACTGCGTGTATTCCAGAAAGCGAAGTTCCTGAACGCGAGGAGAGATTGCGTGGCGATGTTGAGTTAGCAGAAATTCGTCTCATTAAGAAGGCTCTTAAAGAATGTGGGGGGAATAAAACCGAAACGGCACGTCGTTTGGGAATCAGTCGGACTACTCTTTGGAGGAAAATGCAAGATGAGGATATTGATGCGTTTCAATAATGTAACGGTGTGTTTCCATAATTGGTAATCGTGTTTCATCATTGAGACTGTTGCGAGGAATTTGCTCAAACAACTTTGAGTCACTTGTAAATCCTTGATTTGTGAATTTGCCACTATTGGCTTAATAAGCAGAAAATTTTACTTTTATTAAGAGCTTCGGCTCTTAATTTTTTTTGTGGCATGCATATTGCATTATCTTTTTAGCAGAGATGATAAAGGAAACTTGGCTAGCGCCCGAAGACACTGTCTTCGCACGTATTAGTCATTCAGTCAGCTTCAGCGAAGGCGGTCGCCTTAGTTGCGCTTATGCTTCCAGAAAGTATATAACATTCAGTTATACTTTCTGACTAGTACAAAAAAGAAAGGAGGCGAAGGTAGTGGTTAAAAATCTTCCAGTTGTCCCGACGGCTAAGGCCGGTAGCTTAGTTGAGACGCCAACGGGAATAACTTGGCGTATTCAATATCCGGTCATTTTAGAAACCTGCAATATGTGCTTAGACTGCACATTATTTTGCCCAGATGGGGCCTTAGTCCAGCAAGAGGGTAAAATCGTGCTTAAAGTAAGTTTGTGTAAAGGGTGCGGAATTTGTGCCAATGAATGTAAAGAGAATGCCATAGAAATGATCCCGGAGTATTCGGGGGTTAAGGGCGTTTTCCGTTAAGGGGGGAAATGAATGAGTACAACATTGTTAACAGGTAGTGAGGCAGCAGCTTATGGGGCGAAGCTAGCCCGGATTGAAGTTTTAGCGTATTACCCGATTACACCGGCTTTTCCGGCAATGGAGAGGGTTAGTAAATTCATCGATGATGGTGAGTTGAATACCCGTTTTGTACGAGTTGAGTCTGATCATAGTGCCTTAGCGGCGGCACTGGGAGCTAGTCTAGCGGGTAGTCGGACTTTTACAGTGACAAATTCTCAAGGATTGCTCTATATGACGGAAGTCGTTTATCATACGGCAGGTTTACGTCAACCGGTAGTAATGGCAGTAGCAAATAGAGCTCTTTCAGCACCGCATAGCCGTTTCCCTGAACAAGGGGATGCGATTTCCCAGGGGGCAAGCGGTTGGATTCAACTTTTTTGTGAGAATAATCAAGAAGTGCTTGATAATATGCTCCAGGCCTTTAAAATAGCCGAAACAGTTCGTCTGCCGGTTATGGTTAATTATGAGGGGTATATCCAATCTCATACCTTAGAGGAAGTAGGAATTCCCAATCAAGAGACGATAGATCAATTCTTGCCTTTAAATCGAGTTCGGACCTTGGATGTCGAGAACCCACAAGCCGTAAATACTGTTGCGAGTCCTGAATTTTATATGGATTATAAGTTCCATCAAAACGAGGCTATGGAACAAGCGCTTACAGTCATCAATGATGTTGCTGCAGAGTATGGCAAAGAATTTGGTCGGGATTGGTCTGGGTTGATCGATACTTATCAGATGGAAGATGCGGAACATGCGTTTGTAGCTATGGGATCGATGGTTAGTGATGCTCGGATCGTAGTGGATGAACTGCGCAAGCAAGGTCAAAAAGTTGGGTTGGTAAAAGTAAGGGCATGGCGTCCTTTCCCTGCGGAAGCACTCCGTGAGGCCCTTAAGAATGTTCAACTGATTACCGTATGTGACAAAAATATTGTCTTCGGTCTCGGCGGGGCGTTAGGAACTGAGTTAAAGTCGGCTTTATACGGGCAGGACTGCCGCGTTAATAGTTATATTCTAGGGCTAGGGGGCCGGGATGTAACCACAGAAGAAATCAAGAAAGTACTTGAACTTTCGGAGAAAACTGAAAAACAGGCAACCGCTTCCGAGTGGTTCGGGTTATAAGGAGGGATCAACGTGGCTCAATCCATCGCAGATTTGTCGAAAGAGGATTTATTTGGTCAAGGAAATGCGGGTTGTGGGGGCTGTGGCGCAGCCATTGCAGGCAGACAGGCAATGAAGGCTTTAGGCTCTAGGACGATTATCACAATTCCAGCATCATGTATGGCAACCATGGGTGGTTCAAACCTAAAGACCACCTGGCAAATACCCTTTTACCATACCTTATTTGAAATAGCACCAGCAGTGTCTTCCGGAATCAGAGCAGCCTTAGAGGCGCAGGGAATTGAAGATGTAAATGTGGTTTCTTGGGCGGGAGATGCTGGAACTGCAGATATTGGCTTCCAAGCCCTCACAGGCGCAGCTGAACGTAATGAACACATGCTGCACGTCTGTTATGACAATGAGATGTACATGAATACGGGCGGACAAACGGGGAGTCAGACCCCCATGTACGCGATCACTAGTAACATGGCCAAAGGAAAACAAGTTAAGAAGAAAAATATGCTGGCAATTATGGAGGCCCATGGAGTAGATTATGTGGCAAGTGCTTCAATCGCTTACCCATTGGACCTTATTGAAAAATTTAGAAAAGCTGCAGCTAAACCTGGATTTTCCTATATTCATCTTCTGTCGCCCTGTCATCGCGGTTGGCAAATTCCGCCGGAGAAAACCATCGAGTATGCTCGTTTGGCCGTGGAAAGTGGTCTATTCGAACTTTACGAAGTGGATGAAGGAGTCCGTACTCGGAATTTAGAGCCTACCTTTATTCCAGTGGAGGATTATCTGAGCAGCCAAGGGCGGTTTAAGAACTTGACTCCAGAAGCCATTCAAGGCATTCAAGCTGGGGTTAATAAGCACTATGGAAGAGGGGAGTGAAAAGGAATGACTGAGATTCGCTTTCATGGTCGCTTTGGTCAGCCTGTGGGTAAATTGGTTCGAGCTCTTGGTAAACATGCCTTGAGCCAGGGGAAAAATGTTCAGGTATTCGACTCTTTTGCTGCGTTTCGACCGGGTGCGCCCATGTATTCAATTTTAAGGATTTCGGATCAACCTATTCAAGTTAGATCTGCCAACAATACGCGACCGGATATGGTTGTTGTCTTAGATAATAGTCTCTTCGGAGTTGCGAATGTTACCAAAGGGTTGAAACCTTCTGGGCAGGTTATGGCATTAGGGGTTGGCGAGGAAGTACTGGGTAATCAAGCGAGTGATTTCCGTTTTGCTCCTTTGGATGCTCAGTTCCAACAGGTCGCCAATCTGGAAGCTAACTTTATTGACTTATTTCAAAAACAAGATTTAGTTTAAAGAGAGCATAAAAGTAAAAATTCAACTATTGCATCTTCCCAAGGTCTGTAACTATAAAAGGATATTATGTAAGAAAGCCTTCTTTCCTAGTCCTTGAGACAAGGATTATACATTTTGAACCAATTTGAGAAGGCGGTGTAGACTATTGATGGATTTTTTCTATAATAATCTTGCTCGCAGTGCGGGAACGACGGAAATCCTTGCAGGACAGGAGATTGAGGTAGAAGTTAACTTAGTGCTGGCTCACGATGGAACTGGCCCTAAGTTGCTGAAACTATGGAATCCAGCAGAAAGAGTGCTCGATGGGCGGAACGTTGTTCTTACGGTTGATCATGCTTTTCCAGCTCCGACCCCCCAAGACCGTGCTTTTCAAAAAGAATTTGCTGCGTTCTCAAAGGTTCAGGGCTGTGTACTCTTTAATCAAGGGGAAGGAGTTTTACATCAAGTTATAGCCGAAAGACTCTCTCTTTGGCCAGGGATGATTATTGCTGGGGCGGATGGTCATGTTGCGACGGCAGGAGCTTTTGGAGCACTTGCCTTTGCACTAACCCCTGAAGAGTTGATCCCTGTTCTAAAGACGGGAACGTTGAAACTGAAAGTACCCACTTTGCTCTCTATTCAATTAGATGGAGCATTGAATGAGGGAGTTTTACCACGAGATGTGGCTTTATATCTTAGTTGGAAACTGAGTGATCAGATTAAGGGAAAGGCAGTAGCCTTATCTGGTTCATTGGTTAATGGATTGAGCGATGCTGGGCGCATGACTATCTGTAACTTTCTGCCGGAAATAGGGGCGATCACAGCTTTTGTAGCACCTCTAGGAGAAGATGATCGACCTAACTTTACTCTCTATGCCCATGAAATAGAGGCGATGATCGCTGTTCCCCCGTCTCCCAATGAGGTTAGATTTGTCCGAGAACTGGAGGGTACGACGGTTACAATGGCTATCGCAGGAGGATGTTCGTCCGGAAGGTTAGAAGATATGGAAGTTATCGCTGAAGTATTAAAGGAACAATCAGTACACCCCGACGTTACCTTTGTTATTACTCCTGCCTCACGCGAAGTTGCTAAAGAGATGGATAACAAAGGATTAAGTGCCCTAATTAGAGACCGAGGCGCAATCATCATGTCACCGGGATGTGGGCCATGCCCAGGTAAACATTTTGGAGTATTGGCCGAGGGTGACGTTGCTATTACAACGACGATTAAGAATATACCTGGTCGAATCGGATCTTCTCAGGCTGATATCTACTTGGCCTCTCCTCGAACTGTAGCCCAAGCCGCAGTTAAAGGGGTAATCTGAGGGTATTTTTACGAAGAAGAGGTACCTATTTTAGTGCGAATTGGGGGTACTAGGGAGAAGGAGTAAAAGTATGATGGAAAAAAATCAACTAGTTAACGATATGAAAGAGTTACTAGGTCAGGAGAAAGTGCTTTCAAGTAAGCTTGAACGGTATACCTATACTTATGACAGTTCTTTCTTATCCCAGCTTAATGAATTTTATCCTGATGTTGTTGTCTGTCCCATGAACACTGAGGAAGTTCAAAAGGTAATGCGCTATGCATTTAAGCATAATATTCCTGTTACACCTAGGGGAGCGGGGTCCGGTCAGACAGGAGGGAGTGTAGCTGTAAAGGGAGGTATTGTACTAGACCTTTCGGGTTGGACTGACATTGTGGAAATCGATGAGAGCAACATGCAAGTCGTTGTAAGACCGGGGATAGTGCATGCTGACCTCAATGTTGCCCTTTCGCCTTATGGGTTATTTTTCCCGCCTGACCCAGGAAGCTCAAAAATGGCGACGATTGGGGGCATGGTTGGGAATAATGCCAGTGGGCTGCGAGCCGTAAAGTTTGGTAACACAGGTCAGTATGTCCTCGGTTTGGAAGTTGTCTTGCCAGATGGGGAGGTCATGAAGACTGGTGGATTACATTCAAGAGCCCTGAAAAGCGTATCTGGAATCAATCTTACGAGCCTCTACGTTGGGTCTGAAGGCACTTTAGGGGTTATTACACAGGTTCGACTGAAAGTTCTACCCAAACCTCCGGTCAGGGGAATCTTGCTTACGCTCTTTTCCAGCTTAGATGATGCGGCTGCAACAGTTTTGGAAGTGTTTAAGAATGGGATTATACCCTCTGGTATCGAGATATTGGACGACTCTGGGATTAAAGCAGCCAATAAATTTCAACCGGATTTAAAGCTTCCAGAGGCAGAGGCTGCCCTATTCTTCGAAATCAATGGGAGCAAGGCAGCAGTCGACTTTGAGGGACAGCAAGTCAAAGAGATTGCAGAAAAGCGGGCAAGTGTAGTGGAATGGGCCACGGATGCCGTGCGTATGGGGAAACTTTGGCAAGGGCGTGCTGTGATCGGTGCCGCTTCAGCTCGGGTTAAACCAGGAGCAACAAGGATTTTTTGCGGTGAGGATGTTTGTTTTCCAATGGCTAGGGTTCCTGAAGCTTTGCGTAGGATTAAGGAGATTGGGGCAAAGCATAACACCCTCGTGGTCATCTATGGTCATATTGGGGACGGGAACATGCATACGGCACCGATTATTGATCCCTTAAAACCGGAAGAAGTCGCAGCAGCTCACCGCGTAGCAGACGATATTCATCAACTGGCTTTAGAATTGGAAGGTTCAACCACTGGAGAACATGGCGTGGGCTTTACTCGCTCCCAATTTATGGAGGCGGAACATGGTAAGGCCTTGGAGATCATGAGAATTATCAAGGATGCCATCGACCCCAAAGGAATTATGAATCCTGGTAAGATATGGGCTGAGAGGTAAGCGTATGAAAACAACATATCGAGTTGATTTTGCCGAGGAACTTAAGAAATGCGTTCGCTGTGGTGAGTGTCGAGCGAATTGCCCTATCTTTTCCGAGTCAAAAAGAGAACCAGATTCACCACGTGGGAGACTATCCTTGGTAAAACTTCTTCAAGAAGGCAAGATCCCAGCCTCCGCAGAACTGTCAGAAAAACTTTATGGGTGCCTGCTTTGCAAAACTTGTGCTGTCAATTGTCCGTCTGGGGTCATTACAGATGAGATTATAGTGGGAGTGAGAGATTATCTTGATGACGTTTTAGATAGAAACATCATCAAGAAGTTGGTGCTGCGGGGATTCTTGACTCGTCCCGCACTGCTTCAAGCATCTTTTTCCCTCGTCAAGCTTTATCAAAAGACCGGGTTAAACAACGTTTTGACAAGATCGAAGCTAATTGAACATTTGCCAGAAGCAATGAGTGCGGGTGCCAAAATATTACCGGATGTCTCGAAACAACCAGCTCGTGGACGGATTCCAGAAGTCGTTAAGCCCTACGGAGAAAAGCGTTTTCGAGTAGCTTACTTTTTAGGTTGTGCCACAAACTTGATTTATCCGGATGTTGCGGTAAGCGGAGTGGATGTACTTGCTAGGCATGGTTGTGAAGTGGTTACCCCGGCAGTAAAGTGTTGTGGTATGCCGCATTTAGCCTATGGGGATACGGATACAGTGATACAGCTAGCCAAAAACAATCTAAAGATTTTGCTATCGGCACAAGTGGACGCAGTTGTGACTGATTGTTCGTCATGTTCGGCTACTTTAGCGGAAAGCTATGAGAAGCTTTTTGAGCCTGGGACAGACGAATATAACCAAGCAAAAGAATTAGGGAGTAAGGTCTATGACCTTAGTAAGTTTTTAGTGGAAAAGACGGGTATTCACCCAGGCCCTAATCCAGTTAATGTGGCGGTGACCTATCACGACCCGTGTCACTTAAAACGGGGACAAAATGTCTTTAAACAACCAAGAGAGCTCTTAAAGTCCATTCCGGGATTAGAATTCCGTGAAATGAAAGAAGCGGATCGCTGCTGTGGGTCTGCGGGTAGCTTCAGTATTATGCATCATGATCTATCCATGAAAGTACTAGGCCGGAAGGTGAGTAATATCGTAACTTCCAAGGCAGAGGTGGTGGCCACCAGTTGCCCGACCTGTACTATGCAGTTAACTTACGGGTTAAAGAGTCACGGTTTGGCGGGGCAAGTAGTACATCCAGTTCAGTTACTGGCTAAGACATATTTAAAAAGTAAGTAGAATAACCGCTGTTACTCGGTAGACCTTGTCGTCCGCGGAGGTCCAAAGCCTACGCGGAACGACATTTAAAGAAGCTTCATAAGCACTTGCAATGCCAGTTGTTTGCCATTAATTTACTAAATATTCATAAAGCAGTGAAAACAATGAAAACAAATAGGACTGCTAAGAGTGGAAGGCGAATTACTCAATTATTAAAATATTTAGAATTAATTATGTATGACCGTTACAAAGATGAAACAAATTTAGATCATGAAACATATTAATGTTACATGTCAGAAACATATATGTAATGTGAGCTTTTTGGAAAATTGAATATGATCAAAATATTTTATTTAATTTTAATTAATTAAGTGAGTGAACTATAAGCAGGAGTTAGACGTGGACCGTAAATGCAATTTGCTAATAGTGCTTGAATGAAGTTTACATTGGAAACTGGCATAGAAATTGCACTAATTAGGTTGATATCAATTTTTTTTGAGAGATAAAGAACTAGGCATTCTCTCAAAATCAAGTGGAGCTAGATTTTCTGATTTAACAACTTTTTGGGAGGTGAAGTATAGATCATAGAACTGGTAGACTCTAAAAACCTATCAAATTCTAAAAAAAGAGAGGGGAATTATTTTAATGAAGAAAAATCGCTTTTTTAGTGCAGTACTCGTAACGGTTCTCTCCGTTGCACTCCTTGGCTGTGGAACGACTGCAGCGGTTAAACCAGCTGATAAGCCTGCTGATTCAGCTAAGAAGCCGAGTGTTACGGTTAAGCTATCCTCTACATCCAGTAAAGGTGGAGCTATGTATGAAGGGGCTGTGAAGTTTAAAGAGCTCGTCGAGGAACGCTCCAAAGGAGATATTGTGGTTCAAGTATTTCCTGATGGCCAATTAGCGAAAGACCTTGCAGCTATTGATGCCCATAAAACTGGTGCGATCCATATGTCTTTACCCTCAACAGCTATGGCTCAAATAGATCCAAAATTCGGTGTTTTCGATATCCCTTTCTTATTTAAAGATGCTGCTGCAGTAAGTAAATTTGCCCATGGCGAAATGTGGGCGAAAGAGTTCCAGCCTTTATTTGAGAAGTATGGGATGGTTGGCTTAGGCTTTTGGGAAAATGGTTTCCGTCACATCACGAATAACAAGCGTCCTATTAATACTCCAGAAGATTTAAAAGGCATTAAACTTCGGGTACCAGAGAGCAAACTTCGAGTAGCCATGTTTAAAGAATTCGGTGCCAATCCTGCAACCTCAGATTTTAGTGAGGTGTTTACAGCTTTACAGCAGGGAGTCTTTGATGGACAGGAAAATCCATTTGTTCAAATTGAAGCTGGACGCTTCGCCGAAGTTCAAAAGTATCTATCTCTAACAAATCATACCTATACACCTGCTTACCTAGTTGCTAGTAAGGTGTGGTTTGACAAATTAGCACCCGAGCAACAAGCAATCCTTAGAAAAGCGGCGGTCGACGCGGGCGACTATACACGTGAATATGGAGCAAAAGTAGAAGGTGAGCTACTAGCCAAATTCAAGGCGGCAGGGATGCAAGTTAACACTGCCGATGTACCATCCTTCCAGGCCAAGACAGGACCTGTCATTGATTTACTTAAAGCATCTATTGATCCAGCTTTCGTAGATCAAGTGGTGAAAGCTGCCAAGGAGTAATAAAGACCCAATCTGAGCTCACAAGCAACTCATGCCCCTTATTCTTTCACTGAAGCTTTTGATGATCACTGAATAAGGGACATGAGTTATTAAATGAAAACCTAAGGGGGCAGGATCAAATGCAGTTTCTAAGTCGACTTGATCGAATCATAACTGCCGGATTAAAATGGACCCTTGTCATACTGATGATTGCGATTACGTTAAGTGTGGCTTGGGGAGTATTTACGCGTTTTGTATTGCAAGATTCAGCAACTTGGACAGGCGAATTTTCAGGGTTTTCTCTAGTTTGGATCACCTTTCTGGGATCCGCTTATGCAGTTTATGAAAAAACCCATATTCGTTTTGAATCCTTGTTTGATATGCTTCCCCAGTCAATACGCTTAGTTATTCAAACGATCTTCAATCTAGTTATGCTCACTTTCTTTGCAATCATTGTAATTACCGGCTTTAATTTATCAATGGGTGCGATGAGTGCGGAGACTGTATCTTTGCCTATCACTAAAGGAGTCGCTTATTTAGTCCTTCCTGTAGGTAGTGCAATTATAATCCTGGGCTTGTTGTCAGATACCCTAAATTCGTTTAAAAGAGGTGATAGTAAATGATTGCAGCGGTACTAATTGGAGGGATTGTGGGCTTAGTTCTGTTGGGACTGCCGATCGGTTTTGCTTTAGCAGTCGTCGGGATAGGGTTGTTTTTCATGACCGGAGCTCCTTTGGATATGTTGCCGATTATTTTATTCGATGGTACTAATAACTTCCCACTCCTGGCTATTCCGTTATTTATGGTGGTTGGAGAGTTAATGGGCGCTGTGAATTTATCCCAACGACTTGTTAATTTCGCAGGTAGTCTGGTGGGTTTTGCTCGTGGAGGATTAGCTCAAGTAACCGTGGTAACTTCCATGATTTTTGCCGAGATTTCCGGATCTGCTGTTGCCGGTGCGGCTGCCCTAGGCGGTGTTTTGATACCGGAGATGAAGAAAAAAGGGTACTCACAGGGTTTTGCTGCGGCCTTAGTGTCTGTGGCAGCGACCATGGCAATCATTCTACCCCCTAGTATTCCCATGATTCTGTACGGGGTTATGGCTGGGGTCAGTGTCTCGGATTTGTTTATCGCAGGTATTATCCCAGGATTGATTGTCGCAGTCGTCTTAATGACAGTAAATCACTTTTTTGCCAAGAAAAATAATTGGGAAGCCGCTTCCACATTTTCCTTTCCGACAGTAGGGAAGACATTTAAAGAAGCATTTTGGGCACTAACCATACCGTTTATTATTCTCGGTGGAATCTGGGGCGGAATATTTACCCCGACCGAAGCTGCAGCTGTAGCGTCTGTTGCCGCATTTTTAATCGGTATGTTTATCTACAAGGAATTGAAGCTGAAAGATTTACCTGATCTCTTACTAAGAGCAGCCAATCAGACTGCCGTTGTCATGATCATTATTTCCGCGTCGGCGGTTATTGGTTGGTTTTTAACCAGTGAGCAAATCCCGCAGAGTTTGGCTGCTTGGGTTACGACCATAACAAATAACCCAATCGCCGTTTTAGCGATCCTAAATGTTTTTTTCTTGGTCGTTGGGATGTTCATGCATTCCGCAGCAGCGATCATTATGCTTATTCCGATCTTAATGCCATTGATTCGCGACTTGGGTATCGATCCGATTCACTTCGGGATCATTATAACCATCAACCTTGGGATTGGTCAGCAAACACCACCCGTGGCATCTGTCCTACTGACAGCGTGTTCAGTCGGAAATGTTCCTTTGGTTCAGACGTTTCCTTATCTAAAAGTCTATATTGCCGTCATGCTGGGAATTCTGGCAGTGATAACTTATGTTCCGATCATTAGTACTTACTTGCCTTCGATAATGTAAGACACGAATATAAGTCCGCATCATTTCGGTTACTAAATAGATTATATAAACGGTTGTAAATAAAGGCTTAATCGGCAAAGAAATAAAGCAACCAGTGTGCTTTGATAAATATCAGCGATCATTGGTTGCTTTATTACGTGGTAAAACGTGATCAGAGCAAAATTAATTATGATTTATCCGATAACGTTTCGTCGGACGCCCGATTGTGCCGTATTCCAATTCAATATGAACCTTTCCGGTTTCTACTAAGTATTCCAAGTAACGCCAAACAGTAATCTTAGAAATGGCAAGTTCTGCTGCGATGTGCTGACAAGAGAGGGTTTGTTCCTGTTTATTCAAGAAACCCAAAATTTGATCTAGGGTCAATTGATGAAAACCCTTAGGCAGTGGAGTGGATTTGCTAGGGGGGATGATTTCTCTAATAGGTTCAACTGGTGTATTAAGCTTATCAAGATCATGCTGACTTAAATCCGAGTTTTTCGACAACAGGTGTCGTTGCCTTAAATAGCTTTGCAGAGCCTGTTGGAGACGCTCCATATCGAAAGGTTTAATCAGATAGTCAACAGCACCGTAGCGTAAGGCCTCCTGAATGGTTGAACTATCCTTAGCGGCAGTCACTAATATGATATCCGTGGGGATTTTCTTTTGACGAATTTGTTTTAGAATGCTTAGACCGTTACCATGCGTTAAAAAGATATCCAATAAAACTAAATCGGGCTGAGATTCGATGATTTGTTGTAAAGAATCATTTTCATTATTGCTTATCCCAACGACTATAAAAGGAGCCATTTTTTCCGTAAATCGTTTATTGATACTTGCTACCATAGGATCGTCCTCGACAATAAACACTTTGATGGGTTCCAAATGAAAACAACTCCTTTCATAACAGCACCAGCTAGAATTAAGTGTTAAGGTAGTTTATAAGGAATTAGGACTCGGAAAGTCGTTCCCTGATCATTAGTGTCAAAGGTAATCGTTCCACCAGCCACGTCAATACGGTTCTTACAGTTTGGCAGACCAAAGCCTTGGCCATGTTCCTTAGAGGTAAAACCAGCTTCAAATACCCGGTGGCGATATTCCAGAGGAATGCCCGTTCCGCTGTCTATGACCTCAATAAAAATATCTTGGGGGCTTTGTTTTATAAGCACCCGGATTAAGCTTTTTGGCTGGTGAGTGACTGAATCAAAGGCGTTTTCAATCAAATTACCCAAAACCACTATCATGGCATGTTCATCAAAATACTCAGGGAGAGCCAGGAGTTGGCTTTCAAGGTCGATTTCCAGATTAATTTGTTTTTCCTGGGCTTCACTAGCTTTGCCAGTTAATAGCCCGACAACAGCACTACACTGAATATTCACCATCAGAAAACTGACTAAGGACTGTTCTTTCAAGGTAACAGTCGAAATATAGTTTTTTGCCTCGTCATAAGCTTCCAGTTGAATGAGGCCAGAAATAACATGGAGTTTGTTCAGAAATTCATGAGTACGTGCCCGAAGGGCTTCGACAATTTTCCTTACCCCGGTGAGTTCTTCAGCAATATGGCTAACTTCTGTTAAGGGGCGGAATGTGGCAATGGCACCCATGACCTTTTTTTTAATCACTAAGGGATGACGATTCGTTAGGACAATGTTGCCATTGATCAACAACTGCTCGTCTGCTAAGGGTTGTTGAGTATTCATGACCAGCGGAAGTTGGGAATCGGGGATCAGTTCAGAAATATGCCGACCTATAAACTCCGTGCCCGGTGGGAAAAGGTTCTGGGCTACTTGGTTAACAACTGTAACCTCACAATTCTGGTCAATGGCAATAATCCCTTCTTTAACGGATTGTAGCATACAGTCGCGCTCTTTGAGCAAGGTCGCAATTTCTAAGGGTTCCATACCGAAAATTAAGTTTTTTATGTTATTAGCCAATAAAATCGAAAAGAACAAAACCAAAAAAAAGCTGACTGGTATGACCATATAAAAGATTTTATAAATCTTGGAAAGCGTTAAGGAAATTCCCGGTTCAAAGTAGCCGACAGCAACAGCGCCAATCTGTTGATGGTCCTTATAGATGGGAGCAAAAGCTCTAATCGAGGGACCGGATATTCCTACAGCTTTAGAGGTATAAGATTTACCCAGCAGAGCGGGTCCTTCATCCCCACCCGTGAAGGGTAGGCCAATTAATTCCTTGTTCGGATGGCTATGGCGGTTACCATCTCTGTCCATAAAGACGACAAACGCAGCGTGCGTGTTTCGACGGATTTCTTCAGCGATCGTCTGTAGATCTTTGGCTGGTGTTTCAAAAAAATAGGCTGCTTTGACATCCTCGCGTTGAGCGGCGAGTGTCGCAATATCCATGGCTTGATTAGCAATTTGCTGTTCAAAGCTATCAATAAAACTAAAATGCAAAATGCTTACAGCTAGAATTAGTGGTATTAAACTACTAATTGCAGTGATTATAAAGACTCGAACACGCAAAGGCAGTGGTTTTCCCATATCACCCTCCAAGAACGAATTGCTACTATGAATTAATGCTATAAAATCATACTCGTTTATACTAACAGATTGTTTTATTTATTGCTATATGATTTATCTGACAAGAGATAATTAAAGCAATATTAAAATTAAAGGTAATATTTCCAAAACGATGAAAACAATGAAAACAATGAAAACAAGTAGGAGTTCAAAAATGAAGCTCGAATAATAATTCTATTGAAAGGGGGATAGCAAGATGGTGATGGAAAATCCCGCTTGTAAGCGAATTTTTGTTGATCAAAGCCGTTGTTTGGGATGTAAGACCTGTGAATTAAGGTGTGCAGTAGAACGTAGCTCTATCGGTAAATCTTTGACGGACGCTGTCCAGGAACAAATCTTGCCACGGCCAAGGGTTTATGTCGAATGGGATGGGGTAAATTCAGTCCCTATTCAGTGCAGGCATTGTGAAGACGCCCCATGTTTGGAAATATGCTCAACTGGGGCAATGCAACGAGATGAGAAGAGTGGTTGCGTTTTTGTCGATGGAAGCAAATGTATTTCGTGTTGGATGTGTGTTATGGTCTGCCCTTATGGAGTGATTGCTCCAGCTCATGAGAAACACTCTGCAGATAAATGTGATCAATGTTTCCAAATGCCGCAACCCTATTGTGTGGCAGCCTGCCCAACAGGTGCCTTACAGGAGATATCCCCTGAGGACTATGAACTTAGTCTAAAACAAAAGAGACAGTCCGTGTTGCCTACTTGAGCAAAGATTTTAAAGATGTAGCTCTTGTAGAGCTGAATATAGGAGGGATTTTAATTCATGCGTCAAGTTCGAAGAAAAACAATGGACACCGCCGCTAGGGACTATTTGTTGAAGGCTAAAAATGAGGGGCTTCAACTTTCTTGGAATAAATATGAGGGTATGTTACCCCAAGATGGATTTAGTCAAATAGGGCTGAGCTGTCATGAGTGTCTGCTGGGGCCTTGCCGTTTAAACCCGTTTCGCCCGGAGGAAGACAGTACGGTTTGTGGTTTAGGAAAAGATGAGCTTGTCTTAGGATGGTTGACCCGCCAAGCTAGTGAAAATCGTGAATTACTTGCTTCAGGCTCGCAACTCTTAGCAGAGCTTAGGCTTAAAGTAACGGCTAACGAAGTTGCCCTGGATCTGCTCCAATCCAAAGCAGCTAAATGGTCGGTTAGTGGGGAAGGCTTAGGCGACTTAGTGATGGGTTTAAGCTTAAAGTATGCAGAGTTGGCATATCCTCAGGCCCAGTCTAAGAAGTGCATCAAAAGTTATTTGAAGAGCTTAGGGTCGCAACAAATTAGCTTACTAGATTTTAACTCTGACCTGGCGGAGGTCCTCTATGGTCAGTGTGATAGTCAGTCCCGTTTGGTTGGTTTAGCAGTAATTAAAGAAAAAGCCGTCAACATATGCTTAGACGGTGTGAGCCCTACGTTACTTGCTACTGCCCAGGAGTTAGGCGCTGAACTTGAGGATGAAGCGTTCCAACAAGGGGCAAGTGAGGGTCTAAATATCGTCTTAGCCGGGGATTTTTCCTCAAATTTTGACTTGAATACTGCCTGCAATCAGGGCACGATTGAATTTGCTGTTTTAACCGGCCTCATAGATTTATATCTGATCGGAGATGGGCTTGGCAAAGCAAGGATTCCTGCCGCAAGTTATCATACTGTAGTTGCTTCCGCAGGTTCAAGCAAAGAGGCCCTTAAAGAGGTCTTTTTGCAGGGCATTGCTGCTTACGGTCAACGTGATTTGAACAAAGTAAAGGTTTCTAATCACGTCGAAAAAGCTGAAGCGGTATGTAAGATCGATCCACAGCAGATTAAGGTGCTACTTGATCAAGGGGTAGTCAAGGGGATCTGTGTGATTGGTGGAGGGTCAAACCTTAAACTAACTGAGGATCAAGGTACTTTGGAACTTGCTGGCAGACTAAGTGCTGAGAAGATTCTCTGCCTAACCTATGGGAATTCAGCGGTAACACTTGCTAAATACGGCTTCTTAAATTCAGGGGATCTGGGAAACAGAGTCTTGGCTGGTGAGTTAGATATCGAGACTGCACCACTGATCTATAGTATCGGTGGCGAAGGTGATGCAGCTAAGATCCTCGCAGCACTTAGAGTTGCCGGAGGAGAAAAAGCGGTAGCCGTCTTCCCTGAGCTAACGAGTGCTAGAGATTTGCAAATGGCTTTAGCAATAGCCCAGACGGGGGCTAAGGTATTTACGGGCGTACAATTACCTGTTGCAGGTAGTGTCAAGATTTCAGAGGAAATCGGTAAAGTCATTGAGTATTGTGGACCGAAAGAATTAGCAGATACTGTGGTTAAATACTTTGCAATAAAAGAGTAGCTTGACCCGATAGTCAAGCTGAAAGGAGGGATAGTTTTGCAAATTGACGCTAATAAGTGCGTAGGATGTGGACAATGTAGGCCGTTTTGCACCATGGGAGTGATTAATTTTACTCGCAGTGGAAAAGGAACCAAAGTCCATTGCTATGTTGATGAGGATGAATGTGTAGATTGTGGAATATGCTACCGGGCCAAGGTATGCCCAGTGGAGGCCCTTCATCAACCACTCTACGGTTGGCCGCGTTCTATCAGAGGAACCTTTAGTAATCCGTTAGCAGAACATAAGGAAACTCGTGTGCCAGGCCGTGGTACAGAGGAAATGAAAACCAATGATATTACCAATCGCTTTAAACGAGGCTACGCCGGAATGGCCGCTGAGATGGGCCGTCCAGGTACGGGAGCTCGAATGAGCGAAGCAGAAAAGGTCTTTAAAGCCTTAGCCAAATTAGGTGTCGAGTTTGAACCCAATAACCCGTTGACCGGATTACTCAAAGATAAAGCAACTGGGGAGATGAACCCGGAGGTTCTCAATGAAAAGGTGCTTTCGGCGATTATTGAAATGATTATTCCCTTAGATAAGGTGATCCCTGTACTGGAAACGATGGAAAGGGTGGCAGAGGAAATCAATACGGTTTTTTCAATCGACTTAGTGGCGAGGACCGATGAGGATTTTTCCATTCCCACGGCACGAATTATGAATGAAAATAATAAATGGTTTTCCATCAACGGAAAAATTAATCTTGGGTTAGGTCACATGAACGTGAAGGGAGCGGATGTAAAATGAGCCATACCCTTCATCGACGAGGAACCGAGGATAATTTACAACAAGATTATATTGTTTTTTCTATGACTGCCAAAGGGTTTAATGAAGTTAATTCCAGGCATGCTTTACAGGAATTTTTACGAATCCTCGATAAATATGAACATGTCAATATGGGTGATATGAAAACCGGTGGGAAGTTTCTCGTCAATAAGGATCAAATCATCAATAATGTCGCAGATACCTCCATCGTTCACGCTGTATTTTCGGATCGCGGACAGCTCAGAGATGCTCTAAAAGAACTTAAAGAAGCGGAACTCGGAGTTTCGGTCATTGTTTCAGGAATCGTTGAACATGTGGAACAGGCTTGTCAGGATGCCGGGATTGATCCTCACACGGTAGAATACTCAGTCGGTATCCGCGGTAAGCTTACGCGGCTTCCCGAGGATGAGCTCCTTGAAATTACGACCATGTGTGGACATGGGATGGTTTCACAGCATTTAGTTCGGCAAATGCTGCTCGATCTCAAACGAGGCAAACGCACGGCTCAAGAGGCAGGGGAATATCTGGCCACGCCTTGTGTGTGTGGAGTCTTTAACCCCCAAAGGGCGCAGAGACTTCTTGAAGAACTGGCTGAAGTATGGTGCTTTGACGAAGTATAGACAGGGGGTTACACCATTGGTTTATGTGATTGTGGGTAATGGCCCTGCGGGGACAAATGCGATCGAACAGATTCGCAACATCGACCCAACGGGGAAAATTATCTTGATAGCTCAAGAGGCTAACCTTCCGTATAGCCGAATAACAACCCCGGAATATATGACAAATGAGCTTGAAGAACAAGATATTTATATTCGAAGTGCGGATTTCTATGAGAACTATGCAGTAGAAACTCGCCTTGGACACAGGGTGGAACAAGTCCTCGCGCAGGAAAACCTGGTTATCTTAGAGGATGGTGAGAAAATCTCCTATGATAAGCTTCTGCTTGCTACAGGTTCCCGGCCCTTCATTCCAAGCTGGATTGATCTGGAGGTTGAAGGGGTATTTTCCCTTTGGAATAAAGCAGATTCTGAGGAGATAAACTCATTTTTGCCCCAAGTTAAAAATGCTGTCATAATCGGTGGAGGTCTGGTGGGTTTACAGGCCGCCCGTGCTTTAAATACTTACGGCATTAAGGTAAGTGTTATGGAAATGGCGAACCGCCTAATGCCAGGTCAACTAGATCAAGCTGCCGCGGATATGCTATTAAAAGCCCTTGCCAACCATGGTGTACAGGTATGCTTAGAGACCGAGGTTAAATCTTTACAAGTTAAAGATAACAAGGTTGAGGGAGTTCAAACAGTCGATCAACTCCTCGAAGCTGAGCTCGTGATTATAGCCGTAGGGGTAAGACCCAATCTAGAGTTTTTGACTGAAAGTGAAGTTCAAATTGAAAAGGGGATTGTCGTCAACGAATTCATGCAATCAAGTGTCCCGACAATCTATGCCGCGGGGGATATCGCTCAAGCAACGAGTTTGCTCACAGGTGAATCAATGCTCAGGGCGTTGTGGCTTACAGCGGTTCAACAAGGGAAAATTGCCGGAGCTAGTATGGCCGGTTCGAGGACCGCTTATCCAGGGAGTCACGCCATGAACTCAATTCAACTTTTTGGGCTGCCGATTATTTCCTTGGGAAGAATCGAAGGTGGACCTGGCGTGGAGGAAGTTATTCTTCGCCAGCCCGCCTCAGGGGTCTATCAAAAGCTTTTACTTGAAGATGGACGCTTAACAGGTCTGCTATTTGCAGGGGAAGTTCAGGAAGCCGGTGTTTTGTATCACAAATTGGGCCAGCAACTGAACCAAGGATATTGGGGTTCTTTAAGACTGCTCGATGTTGAGGATATGCTAGCTTGACCAGGCTCATAGGAGCCTTACCAAGGGCTAACCTATCCCCACTTATTAGAAGTGGGGGTCTTAAGAAATTGATTAAAATTTGCAAATAGGAGTGTATTTAATGGGAATAACAACTAAAGCAGCTTTACTTAATAAAGCGTACGACATTTTTCTTGTCGAACGTAAGTTAGAATGTGGGCCTGATGAGGTTATTGTAAAAAACCATTTGATTGGAATTTGTGGGTCTGATAAAACCTTTTACAGAGGACAGATGCCCCCCCAGACAGCTGAGTTTAGGCAAAAGCCTGAGTTCCCCTTCAAATTAGGGCACGAGAGCGGCGGTACCGTCGTAGAAGTGGGCTCAAAAGTCAGGGAATATAAGGTTGGGGACAAGGTAATCGCCTTTGGCTGGAATAATAACTTGGCGGAATATTTTAATGCCAAAGAATGGGAACTCCAACCGGTACCGGAAGGATTAGATATGGAGTTGGCGTCTTTAGGCGAGCCCACAGCCTGTGCGATGTATTCCGGCATGAACTCAGGTGTCCAATTAGGGGACACTGTTGTAGTCATGGGTGGCGGCTTTGCGGGTCAGATTATCGCTCAATGTGCCAAACAAAAGGGCGCGGAGAAAGTGATCGTTGTCGATGTGTTAGAGGGAAAATTAGCCCTAGCTAAAAAGCTTGGTGCGGATATTGTTATAAATTCCACACAACAAGATGCTGTTCAATTAGTAGCCGAATTAACCAAAGGGCAAGGTGCAGACGTTGTGGTAGAGGCAGCAGGCAGCCAAGAATCGATTAATATGTGTACAAAAATGCTTCGCCACAATGGAAAGTTTGTCTGGTATAGTTGGATTACCCAACCAGTTACGTTAGATATCAGTCGCTGGCATGACGATGGTATAGAATTTATCAATACCTGCCTCGTTCATCATTCCTGGCGTGAACGATTTGTCTGGACTCCCAAAACCCTCCGGCCCGTCATTCAAGGACTGATTGATATCAAATCCTTGATTACCCATGAGTTTAAGCTCGATCAGATTAAAGAAGCCTTTGAGTTAGTGGATAAAGATGATACAGCAATCAAGGTCATTTTGCGTCCCTAAAAATACTCATCGCGAACGTAGTCCCGGTATCCCATATACCTATGTCCGTTTTGAGTGGAAGCGTCGTTGACTTAACAGTTAGAAGCTGTCATAGGTTAATAGATACCCCAGTAAGCGTTTTACTAGATTTCTTAGCTAAATAAACATGCCAGAACGTTTCGACGTTCTGGCATGTTTATTTATCATGTATGGGGATTAACTAGTCATTTCCAGAGCTTTATCGGGCTTCAATAAACGCAATCGTATATTGATTTATCACATGGTTTTTAATAATACCGCACAATGCGGCACTATCTTCAATATGCATTTGATCTCTGATGGAGCTATCAAAGAGAATTTGACACGTCGAGGGTATGTCCTCTTCGCCCTCCCAGAAGTGCAGAAGTATTGGGATTCTGGGAGCAAAGAAGCCCTTGGCAGCAATATCAGCTTTGCCTTGTAGCAAGATGAACCCTGCTTCTATTAGACTATGACGCAAGATATCTTTGTCACAGTTAGCAAAAAAACCACCTAAAGCATCAATCACATTCTTTTTAATGTTTGGGTAGAATACATTCCCGTGTGGCAAATCACGGTAAGAGACCCATTGGTCGGAGAAGGGGACGTTTTTTGCGTAAGATAAATAATTAAGAAGCAGTAATCTTGCATCGAATGAGGTATTCAGACCCTGACTGATTATTTGCCCTTCTGGATAGGATATTTCGATTGTCTTGCCAAAGCTTTCGATTGTAAAGCGGCCATTTGAGAAGTTGCATTGTGATCCTTTCGAAATTGACTCTGGCGCCAATTTGCACAGGTTTTCTCTGCTTTTCATAAATGCTGGGGCATATCCACCTTCATAATGGTTGTTGTTAGTCATACTTACAATCGACCTCCACTATTATTTCTGCCATAGGTTATAGTGCAAGTTTAATGTGGTTCTAGAACTAGAATTATTTCTTTATTCTTGTTTTCATCTGTGTATTCCTTTAATATGAAGTAAAAGTTTTGCTTAGCTGCTGATTAGTGATAAAATATCAAGCATGTATCGTAAACCGCAATAAGTTATATGGATACCCCTATACATAAAGTGAAGAAAATGCTAGCGAAACATTTATAGGCGGAGGTAGAACACAGAGATGATGAACCCTTTCTTTATTGTAGTTATTTTTGTAGTTTTACTAATTTACGGTGGTCTCAATTACTACATCGGCCTGCGGGGGTGGCAGACCGTCTTTAGCTACTTGCCTTTCTTAAGCCCTAGAGTATATTGGCCCGTCTTTTCGCTGATTTCTATTTCCTATTTATTCAGTCGTTTAGCTGAGAAATATCTTCCCCCGGTTTTATACGAAGGATTGACTGTGTTAGGGGCTTATTGGCTGCCTGTAATGTTTTACTCATTATTGTTGATAACAACGCTCGATATCTTGCGCTTACTGGATCGTTGGATAAGACTTATCCCGATGGGGATAAAACAAAGTCTAAACCCCGCTTTGGGCTTAACTGTGTTGATTTTAGTTGTTGGTATTGTGAGTTATGGTGCTTGGAATGCCCGCCATCCGAGGGTTAACCATTACGATATGTCGATCGCTAAACAGGCTGGATCTCTTGAACAGTTGCATGTGGTCATGGTTTCCGACATCCATTTAGGGACGATCGTTCATAATGAGCATCTGACGAAAATGGTTAATACAATTAATGAACTTAAACCTGACCTGATCTTATTTGCAGGAGATGTGTTCGATGAAAACATCGAGTCATCAAATAAACAAGAAGTATCCGATACCTTTCGCCAATTAAGTGCGACCTACGGTGTTTTTGCGGTTCTTGGTAACCATGAGTATATTGGAGGAAATGCCGAAGAAGCAATAAAATATTTGAATGAGGCAGGGGTTAAGGTATTACGGGACAGCTTTCAAAAGATCAATGAAAGTTTTTATCTGATCGGCCGAGATGATCGATCGGGATCTCGTTTTAGCGGTGCCAAACGACAAGACCTTGAAACCTTAATGCAGGGCGTCAATCGTTCTCTTCCCGTCCTCTTAATGGACCATCAACCGTCACAACTAGCAGAGCCCGTGGAACAAGGGGTCGATTTACAAGTGTCCGGACATACCCATCGTGGACAAATGTTTCCCATTCAGTTTATTACAAGCCGAATCTTTGAAAATGACTGGGGATACCTACGCAAGGGAGATTTCCAACTGATTGTTTCTTCAGGTTATGGTACTTGGGGTCCGCCAGTACGAATTGGCAACACTCCGGAGATTGTGGATATTACGATTAGGTTTAGTGAGTAAATAGTTTAAAACAAAAGACTTAGGCGCTAATTGTGAGAACTATAAAAGAAGGACAGAATCGCTTCGGATTTTGTCCTTCTTTTTTTAAACGCAAAATTAATGTCCCAAAATAAGGTTATTAATAAGCAAAATTGTAAATCCTTGTAGAGCGCACTTTAGAGGTTTCACGGCCTTGCCCAGAAAGCAGTTACCGCTATGAACTCAGGGCAGAAAGAAGAGTCCTGGAGATATCTTGGGCAAATTCATGTTCTTTCGGATCAGCTGGTTGAAATGCTTAAAGAACTGCAGTGGGAATGTGGAAAGCAAGCCTAAGGTACGTAATTTCAGTCGAAAAATTGTTATTGACGAAACGAAATAATAATGATAAAGTTAGCACATACAAAGGTGATACTGATTATCAATTACAACTATTTGCGATAAGGAGGAGTTAGGAAAATGCCTTTAACGATGCTTTCCCCCGGTAAAGAGGCTGTAATTGAAGTCTGTAGGACCAAGGATACAACTAGAAAATTCTTGGAAGGTCTAGGTATTATTCCAGGTGTAAGTATATCGGTCATTTCGGAATTTAGTGGAAATCTCATTGTGGCCGTCAAAGGATCGAGGTTTGCTCTGAATAGAGGAGTCGCCCAGCAGGTGCTGGTGCAGGCTTGATATATAGGAGGTAAGTAGTTTGGAGAGGACTCTTAAGGACTTAAAACCGGGTGAAAAAGCGACAATTACCAAAGTTTTGGGAGAGAAAGGTGCGGTTAAGAAAAGGCTAATGGACATGGGTGTGACTCGTGGAGCAGAAGTACTGGTCAGAAAAGTAGCGCCTTTGGGGGATCCCATGGAGGTAAATATCCGAGGGTACGAGCTAACACTTAGAAAATCAGAAGCGGAAAACATCATTATTACATAAATGATGCTCCTGAATACAAAGGAGCATTATTTTAGAATCAACATTGAGAATGGTTATCATTAGTGCTTAGGTTTAAAGGAGATGTAAATACCTATGTCCTTGAAGTTTGCACTGGTGGGAAATCCAAACTGCGGAAAAACCACCTTGTTTAATGAAATCACAGGAAGTGCACAGTATGTTGGAAACTGGCCAGGTGTCACCATTGAAAAAAGAGAAGGAAAGGCCAACAAATTCAAAGAAGACATTCGGATCGTTGATCTACCGGGAATCTATTCCTTATCCCCATATTCAATGGAGGAAATCATATCTAGAGACTTTATCGGGCTTGAGTGGGAAATCATTTATTCCCATGCTAATCGGCTTCGGGTGCAGTGTCCCGGCAATTATGAGTGCCAGAACCTTAGAAAACGAAAAGGATCGACGCTTAACAATTATGCTCATACCCTTCATGTCCTCGTGCATGGCTGCCTTTGCAACGATTAAACGAGAGATGAATTCCTGGAAGTGGACTTTCATTGCAGTTGGATATTCAACAGGGGTAGCTTGGCTAGTAGCATTCCTGATCTTCCAAGTGGGAAAATTATTGGGTTTTAGTTGATCAAAAAAGGAAATAGGTGAAATAAATGATTAATTGGCTTATTGGCGGGTTCATAGTTGGAGTGACTGCATTTATTATTTTGCGAACGATTAGGCGCATGCGCAAAGGAGAAAGTAATTGCTGTGGAAATTGCACCGGGTGCAATTGTTCTAAATAAATACGACCATGAAGCGATTCAATTTGTGCTGTGCGATAGGAACAAAGGGCATTTATAAAGTATGAGTTTATATAAGCAATCTAACACAAGGAGGGTGACTATGAGTATCGTGCTAGTTGGAGGTCATGATAGAATGCATAGTGAATACATGGGAATATGCTCCAAGCGTGGACATCGTGTTAAGGTCTATACACAAATGCCAGCTAAGTTTGGTAAGGCGATCGGAACTCCGGATGGGATCGTTTTATTCACCTCGACTGTCTCCCATCAAATGATTCATGTTGCGGTAAAAGAAGCAAAAAGAAAGAAGATTCCGGTCTTCAGATGCCATACCAGTAGTGGAACTTCATTGGAAGGCTTGTTGCTGGAGCTTGAAGCGACAGCTAGCGGTGTAGCCACAGGAAAGTAAAGACATGAAAGGTACTTGCTCGCATGTTTCAATACATTCAAAGGATTTTCCGTCCGCACCATTTCCACGACATTATTGAATGTTTAGCCGCAGCACTGGAAGCGAAAGATTTATACACCAGTGGACATTCTTCAAGAGTAGGGGATATGTCGTACGATCTGGGGCGAGCTATGGGCCTGAAAGGTTCTGAACTTGAAAATCTTCATATCGCGGCTCACCTCCATGACATTGGTAAAATGGGCATTTCAGAAACTATTTTAAATAAAAAAGGAAGACTCCTTCCCCATGAGTTTGCTCAGATCCAAACACATCCGGAGATCGGCTATAAGATTTTGGCTAAATCGAAAGGTCTTAAACAAATTGCCGAAATTGTTCTTCATCACCACGAAAGATGGGATGGGAAAGGGTATCCCGGCGGCTTGAAGGAGGATAAAATCCCCCTGGGTTCGAGGATTATTGGGGTAGCAGATTCTGTGGATGCCATTACTTCCATAAGACCTTATCGAAAAGCCTTGTCCTGGGAGGAGTGCTGGGAAGAGATACTGATCAACAAAGGCCTACAATTTGACCCCGTAGCAGTGGAAGCGTCGGAAAAGCTGTGGAAACGATGGAAGGTTAGATGGCAGGAGTCTCAGAAGGGTAGCGAGGTGCCCGAACTAACGGTTGTAAAGTAAGTGTCGTCAGAAGACGCGGGGGACGGTTCTTTTGTCTAACTAGTGTGGTGAGACAGGAGAACCGTCCCCGTGTCTAAAGGAAGGGGAGCATTTTTAAAAATGCTCCCCTTCCTTTATGATTTATTTGTTATTTACTTGAGTGCTTCTCCGATGGTCCGACCAAATTCCTGACACTTAATGAGGCTCTCGTCATCCGGATTCCAGGTTACCCTAAGCCCTTCGTTGAGTAGCTCAAACTTAGCGTGTTCTAATTCAGTAGAAATCAGTTTAGTATTTTCACCACTCCAACCATAACTACCAAAGGCAGCGCCTTTCTTATTTTTTAGCGCTAATCCTTTGATCATTTCTAGGATTCCAGCGACGGCAAACGATATGCCTTTATTAATGGTCGGTGAACCAACAAGGATTGCCTTGGATTTAAAGACTTCTGTAATGATATCGTTTTTATCGGTATGGGTCGAATTGCAATTAAACAATTTAACAGTAACGTCTTTGTCACTTAGTTTGATTCCAGCGGCTATTTGTTCGGCCATTTTTCGGGTACTGTTCCACATGGTATCGTAGATGATTGATATTTGGTTTTCTTGGTAATCCTTAGCCCATGCCATATATTTATCGACAATTTGCAAGGGATTATCACGCCAAATGAGGCCATGGCTTGGGCAGATCATATCAACCGGCAGGTTAAAGCTTAAGATTTCAGTAATTTTATTGACTACCATTTTACTGAACGGAGTCAAAATATTAGCATAATATTTCTGGGCTTCGTGATATAAATCTGCCTGATTGACTAAGTCGTTGAACATATGCTCAGACGCTAAATGCTGACCAAAGCCATCATTGCTGAACAGGATGTTATCGCTGGTCAAGTAGGTGAACATCGTATCAGGCCAATGGAGCATTCTAGCCTCAATGAAAATAAACTCTTTGGAGCCTAGGCTTAATTTATCGCCCGTTTTGACGGGTATGAAGTTCCAATCTTGATGGTACTGGCCTTTTAAGGATTTGATGGCATTAGCGGTACAATAAATGGGGGTATTCGGGATTTCCCTCATTAATTCTGGCAAAGCCCCACTGTGATCCGGTTCACCATGATTCGCAATGATATAATCGATCGAATTTAAATCGATTTCTTTCTTCAAGTTAGCGACAAATTCTTTGGCGAACGGTGCCCAAACGCAATCGATGAGGGCTGTCTTTTTATCCCGAACAAGGTAAGAATTATAGCTAGAACCGCGGTGAGTCGAGAGTTCATCACCGTGAAACTTTTTTAATTCCCAGTCGATCTTACCAACCCATTTTACACTCTTGTTAATTTCAAAACTCATGGTAAACCTCCTAATAATTTTTTGGGGGGACACTTTAACCTCATTTTTTGCTGGTGCCGGGATACAATCTAGTTAAGTCAATGGTTATACATTGCACAAGCTGATAAATATATTCTACACTACTTAGGTTAATACTGCAATTATAAATATTATTATTTTATAATTAATATAAATAATTTGTAGCGGTTTCGGCCATCCAGTTTCGCTTGATAAAGGGCATTATCTGCGGCCTCAATTAACGTTTGAGGTAAGACAGCAGAATTAGCATATCCAATGGCAACCCCTAAACTAATGGTTACTTTTGGTGTAATAGAGGAAAGGCGATGGGGTATTGCTAGATTTTCCACATTGGCACGTAAAGTTTCCGCTACTTTTGTGGCACCCTCCACATCGGTGTTCGAAAGAACAACTACAAATTCTTCTCCACCGTAACGAGCAACGAAATCGACTTGGCGTTTCATGGAGTTCTTTAAGGCAGCCGCTACTTTTTGAAGACATTCATCTCCTTGTAGGTGACCGTAAGTATCATTATACGCTTTAAATAAGTCGATGTCACACATTATGAGTGCTATGGGTTCGCCATTACGTGCTGCTAGTGACCATAGTTGAGAAAGGAACTGATCAAAATGTCGACGATTGGCTATACCAGTTAAGCCATCAACTGAGGAGAGCAAACACTCTTCTAGAAGAGCGCGTTCCAATTGAGCCCGCTCTTCTAGAAGAGTGTTTGCTAAAGGCCGGAAAATATACAATCCTAGAAAGGCGAGAGTTAGAAGAATTATCACACCGCTTGTTGTTTCTAACATCTGAAGACGCTGGACTTTAGCTTCACTTTCTTGCTGGTATAGGGATACAATCTGATCTAAGGACTCTAAGAGGTTCTCCCTATTTTGAAGTATGTAGGTTAGATGAGGATTATCGGGGGTAAGCAAGTGTGCTGGTTCATTGGCTAGAGCTAGAGCTTCAAGATTATAGCGGTTAATTCGTGTTTGCATATTTGTTGGTGGGTTAAAATACATCTTCTGCATTTGAGGAGATAATGGTCGCGGTGAAATCATCTGAGGACAACCTTGGACTAATTCTTGATGATTTTTCTGTAATTGATCTATTGTGCTTAACAGTTGCTTTCTAAATTGATCTCGCTCACTAGTATCAGAGAAGTAAACAAGCTCTACACTTAGAAGGGCTGCTTACTGTGACAACCATCGTTGACTTCCACTTACATTCACAAGTCGTGCACTATCCTTTTGAGTCAAAATTACTTGGTGCATGGTAATGAAAGTAGCAAGGGTCCATAAGGCAATCAAACTTAAAGCTGAAGCATATGTGCGTGTTAGCTTAGATAGAGAACGTATTTTCATTTAATAGTCCCCCCTACATGCACGTTTATGGAGCTTGTCCACATCCTTTTTCTTCTACGTTTCTACACGATAATCCTGCATAAACGAATTAATTTTCAAAGACTATAAAGTGAAAAGTAGTCTAAGAAAGGTCTAACCCATATTACCGTAATTGCAACTACTAGAGAAAAGCCTTTGCTTGATTTTAACCAAGCAAAGGCTTTTAAAACTTAGGATGGATTTTACTGTTTAAAGGCCAGTTTGTGCCTAAATTCTCATAGGCATAACCGATTTGGGAATTATCAAAGGCAGCAACTGCAAAGGAGTAGGTTTTAGCGAGATCGTCGAACTGAATGTCTTTAGCAGACGTTGTTTTCAATTTACGGGAAATCTCTATGGTCCATTTCCACCTTATCCGGGACATTATTCTTTTAGCCGCAATGAGAAAAATTCTTATCCTTATCATTTTACTACAAATTCAAAAAATAATCATGCGAATGAGCCTAACAAAGGCGGCCTTGGTAGAAGCCTCGCTGGCAATTACCAAGGCCTTGTTAACTCGTTTTACTAAAACTAGTTATTTTTCGCCCCATCCTGAACCCAGTTCGTCATGGTTTGAATTTGATCTTTGCTTAAAGGCTCCTGCCCTACAGGCATTTGCGGTTGTTGAGAACCATCAATTAATTTAATTAGAGCACTTGCCCCAGGATTACTGGGAGTCACTTTTTCTACCGTTTTACTATAAGTGGCTATAGTCTCGTGACATTGGACACACTTGCTTTGTAAAATAGGCTGGATATCCTTTTTATAGCTGGGATGTGCCACGACCCCGGCTGCCGCTATCGGTTTAGGGACTGAACTCATCCCTTGATAGGTCAAAAATGCCAGGCCTATGACGACAGCGGCTGCCACACCCAAGGCGATCGGACGTTTTTTGGGACTACGGCTCGGATTACGATCCAGCCAAGGTAACCCAAAGAGCACCACCATAGCAACCACTGGGAGTCCTACCATGGCAACGACGTCTAAGGAACCTGGGAAGTATTTGAGAAGTTGATAGACACCGAAGAAGTACCAAGCGGGCTCCGGAATATAATGACTCTTATTCAGAGCATCAGCCGGATCTCCCAGACCCTGAGGATAAATAGCCGCTAATACCCAGATGCCTACGGCGACAATCAAAACCACGATAATCATGCGCAAGGCCACGTCCGGCCAGAAGGGCAAAGATTTCTTACTTACATCTTCTCCACGCTTGTGAGCCTCACTCAAGGCATCTGTTGACGACATTCCCTGCCGTAAAACAAAGAAAAAATGAGGCATGAAAGCCAAGAGGATGATGGCGGGGAGCACCAACATGTGCACTGAATAGAAACGGGTTAAAGTTGCTCCAGTGACTTGAGATCCATCCCGTAAGAAGCGGACCAGAAAATCACCGATACCAGGCACAAAGCCAGCCATCGCCGTACCCACTGTGGTCGCCCAATATCCTTCCTGATCCCAGGGGAGCAAGTAACCCGTAAAGGCCAGTCCCATGGTTCCTATCAGCAGAATAACCCCGGCAATCCAAGTCAATTCACGGGGCCGTTTATAAGCACCTTCGTAAAAAACACGTAATAGGTGCATGATCACCAAGACCACCATGAAGTCCGCACTCCAAGAATGCAGGGAACGGACATAATTGCCAATCGGTGAGGCTTGTATCGCTTGAATGCTGGTATAGGCTTCGGCCGCCGTCGGCTTATAGACCGTGGCCAAGAGAATTCCTGTCAGCGCTTGACTGATAAACACAAAGAGGGTGGCAAAACCTAAGTAATCTAAAAAACTGCTGCGTTTGGGTACCGGATGTTCAAACAGAGAGCCTATTAGGCTACTCAAATTTAATCGTTCATCCAACCATTTCATCATACCAGCATCCCACCAATCAGCACATTAGTACCCTCGATTTTGAGCACACGGCGACGCAACGATTTGGGTGGCGGCCCGGCAAGGATGGTGCCCTTCATGTCGAAAACCCCGCCATGACAAGGACAGATAAATTGCTTACTGGCTGCTACCCAATTAATAGCACACTCTAAATGGGTACAGTGAAAATCTAGGGCGATTACTCCTTCAGACCCCAGATTTACGACATAAACACCCTCTTCGACGCCCGATCCTTTATAACTTACTAAAGTCGGGGTATTGACCGGAAACTTATCTAAATTACCAACAGACTGCAGCTCCGTCGCGCCTGAAGCTGACGGTGGATTCAAAAAACTGCCCAAGAGACTCACATAAGATGCCCCGAGAGCAGCGCCGACCGTACCGATCCCTATACTCAAAAATTTACGTCTTCCTATTGAAGCTGAGTTCTTATCTTGATTGGAACTTTTCATTTCTGACCCTCTCCTTCATTGGGGGAATATTGGGTAAAGCAAGCAAAACAATGGATAACGTTCTACCGTCAGCCATTGTTTTGCTTGCTCTAGGAACAGAACATTATTTTTGACCTGCGTAATCGACGTTGGATGCAGGAACTTGAGTTGGTCTTTGGATTTTAATATACTTTTTGTCCGAGACAGCATGGCAAGTATTGCAAGATGCGATCGTTTTGTCATAAGCTACTTCAAAGGCTGCTTTATCTTTTTTGGCGACGACAGCTTGAAGAGGCTCAAGGGTATTCTTTTTAAATGCTTGGAGCGCTTCGGCCCGTTTGGGACGCGTGTTTTCTGCAACAGCTTGAACTCCGCCCATTTCCTTAGCCTCATAAGCGGCTAAATCCCAGTTTTGAGCTTGTGCAGCATACCATAAGGCAGCAAAACGCTGATTGTACTCGAGCATAACGGTTGCAGTGCTGGGATTGATGGTTTTGGTTTGAACATCCATGGATTTTTGGAGAGCATCAACTTTGGCTGCAAGATCTGGAGCAGCAGCTTGTTGAACCGGAGCTGGAGTTGGAGCTGGAGCTGGAGTTGCTGCTTTACCGCATCCTACGACAACTAAGGCAACCATTAAAAGCGAACTGACTAGGAGAAGGAGACGTTTCTTATTCATATAACTACCCCTTTCATTTTTGGCAAGATGCTTCGTCTTTATTAGTATGACAGTATTCACATTACTGGCCTAGAGTATCCTGTCATATCAAGGTCAGTACAAAAGTACTTAATTTGCTGTGGGTCTAGACTAGGGGAATTGCCAAAACAACTAAAGTACCTCCCTGCAAAGGGAGGTCGAACGAGATGGCTCCTTGCAAAATCAGGACGCGTTCATGGATATGACGCATCCCTAAACCGTTGCAGCCTGCAGGGTCTAAACACTCTTTGGGAAGTCCAATTCCGTCATCAGTAAAAGAGATATATAATTGATGCCGATGGTCTTTAACGTGCATGGCTACATGCTGGGCTTTGGCATGTTTGGCCACATTATTGAACAGTTCTGTGATGATGTGATACAGATGATCCTGCCGGTTGGGGGCCAACTGAAGATTTGGGTCGGTCAAACAGTTGAAATCAACGGTTATTTTATAACTGTTCTGAAACTCATCAATGATATTCTTGAACATCAACGATAGAGGTTGGTGGTAAATGGCTTCATTCTTGATTCCCATAATATAACTTCGAAGATCATGCATAGCCACGTCTAACGTTGTTATGCTCCTTTGCATTTCTGCTTGTACTGGGGAGGTTGGCCCAAGTTTATATTGGCAAGACTCAATCATAAGTTCCGCTGCATACAGAGTCTGTAGAACCCCGTCATGTAAATCACGGCTAATCCGTTCACGTTCTGCTAAACGTAAGGCTTCTTCTTTCGCTTGTAAGAATAAGTTGTCGGTGGCACGCTGAAATGCTCCCATTAAATTTAAGGTATAGTACAAAATGAAGATTCCGCAGAGGGTCCGGAAAAGCTGCACAGGTAACTTTGTAATATGAAAGAACCAACTCGAATTGATCAAATTAGCTGGGAAAAAGTCTTGCTGGGATACAATAATGCCTTCAAAAAAGGCATAGAAGAAAAAGCTAATGGCTAAAGCCTGTTCACTTCGCAAGATATCGGGGGCAGCTAGGTGCTTATGCCCATATTTCGCCTGCCGGAAAAGGGCCAATGATGTAATGAAAATTGAAGTCATACCTAAAAAATAGTGAGTAACAGTATCCCCAAGTAATAGCGAGTGCATATCCCCGTAACGCAAATTGACAAGCGAAAAGCCGAACCAGGCAGCGAAAAAACCATATGAAATCACTTCATCCAGCGACTTAAGTCGAGTGATGGCTAAGACGCGCAAACCAAAACTGAGCAAAACGATAAAAGAGAAGGCCGAGAAGAAAGAACGAACAACATACATCGAAAAAATTATATTTTGCTCAAAATAAGCCTGTTGTAAAGGAATAAACAAGTAGCCCCATTCGGATAAGCCATGGAAGATGCCAAATAAACTTAATAGCCATAAATCTTTGTTAAATGAAAATGGACTACTTTGTCGATATTGAACTAAAATAACGATGCCACTAGTGAAAAAAGTTAGACCATATAAGAAATAGATCACAGGCATATTGATATTGAGTAAATTGTAAAATGAGTCAAGATTTGTCATTTAAGGTTGGTCCAATGTTCGTGATACTTACGTTCCAAGGCATAGGCAGTCAACTGAGAGCGGTTACCATACCCCAATTTATGCAAGATATTGGAAACATAATTACGGACGGTGCTATAGCCTAGATAAAGGGTTTCGGCGATTTCCTTATTGCTCTTCCCTTGAGCAATCAATTCCAGAATCTCCGTCTCTCGCTCTGTCAGAGGTTCGCCAGGGGTCTTAGCGATAAGAGATTTCATTTTTTCTGAGATACGGTTGGTCAACTTAGCATCGATAATTTCTCCCCCGACTACAACCGTTTTAATCGCCTGGCAGAGGGCGGTACTTCCCATCTCTTTCATAATAAAACCTTTTGCACCCGCCAACAGAGAAGCAATGACCGCTTCCTCGTCAGCATAAGACGTCAGCATAATGACTTTGGAGTTCGGATAATCCGCCAAGATCTCGCGACAGGCTTCAATTCCCGTTCCATCAGGTAAACGTACATCCATCACGATCACTTCGGGTTGTAAAGCTTTGGTCTGCGCAATCGCTTCGCTCTTGCTTCCTGCCTCCGCAACCACTTCGAAATTCTCAACACGCGTTAAAGCGATGCGTAAGCCCATACGTAATATTTCGTGGTCATCGACGATCAGTATACGAACCTTCATGGTTTAAGCCTCCTATTTAGTAACCGTACTGAATTTGTAGACCTCATAAATTGTCTAAGCTGGGTAAAATACTTATTCTTATCATTTTACTACAAATTCAAAGATAATCATACGAAGTGGCTAACGACAAAACGTTTCCTATTCTTAGGCATAAGAAGAGCCTTGGTAGAAGCCTCTCTGGCAATTACCAAGGCCTTGTTAACTCGTTTTACTAAAACTAGTTATTTTTCGCCCCATCCTGAACCCAGTTCGTCATGGTTTGAATTTGATCTTTGCTTAAATCAAGATTAATAGATACTCTTCTCGACCCGCTGTTTGAATTGGCACAAAAAGATAGCCCCATTCTGACATCGCATGGGTAAAACCAAAAACGGCCAACAACCATAATGTTTTGGACAACTTCAACTGGCTTGGCTGAATAATTTGTATGGATATGGCCAGTCCCATTGTGAAAAAGGCTAAACCATAAACAAAATAAAGTACTTCATGTTGAATTATGATGTTCTGCCACCTCTTCAATTAGTTACTTGATAATTACGCAAAGCGACTAGTTTGTTAAGTTAAGGAGTCATTAAACTATTATTAGTATAAATCCATTCGAACATAAAGTACAACTAAGGCCTGTAGTAAGATTTTGGCTTAGCAGAGTGAACTCGTTTCAGCTAAAACTAAACATCGAGGCTTAACTGACGAAAGCTTCTAGTGGAGGGTAAGGAAGTAGTTATCAGAAGGGTAAAACTATTGATGTAATTATAAAGATTAGGTACTATTTTAAATAATTTCTTTATAATGGCTCAAAAAAGGTTTTTCAACTTTAACCGCGAAATTATCCCTAATTATACTAATAAAAACCAAGTGAACTCATTCACTAACTCAAACATTGAACACTCACTTATTAAACTGAGGCTTAGACGTGGATTAGGGTATAAAGTCTTCGAAAGAGGTGAACTTGTGCGCTCGCTCAAACATCAAATTCTTATACTTCTCATAGGTTCGCTCGTCCTACTGGCAGCTAGCTTCCTACTGGTTCTTGGTTTTTATATGAAGGATCGAGCCGTGGCTGCAGCGATAATCAAAGCACAAACAGATTTGGCAACTTGTGGGGAAATAATTGATAAAACCTATCCCGGCTCGTGGCATGTGCAAGACGAGAGCCTTTATAAAGGGCCCGTTAAAATCAGTCTCAATAATGATTTAGTGGATCATTTATCCCAGCTTACCGGGGACACTGTGACCGTATTTCTTGGAGACACCCGGGTAGCAACCACGGTACTTGGTTCCAATGGCGAACGAGCGATTGGTACGAAGGTTTCTGCTAATGTAGCCCAGACAGTCTTAAAAGATGGTCAGACTTATGTAGGAGAGGCTAATGTAGTTGGCCAGTGGTACCAAACCGGTTACGTTCCATTGCGCGCTGAGAATGGCCAAATTATTGGAATTTTTTATGTAGGTATTTCTCGTGCCTATGAACAGGAAATTATCACTCGATCTTTGCTTACTATGGCAGAACTAGGTTTAGCTTTAACAATCTTGGTAGCACTTCTCACTTGGTTTTTCATTCAGAGAGTGATCATCTATCCCTTACAAAATATCGCATTAGGAACTCGGGATGTAGCAACTGGACATCTTACCCACAAGATTAAAACTTCTAGCGCCAAGGAAATTGGGGAACTTGAGGATGCTTTTAACCAAATGGTAGAGCAGATCCAATCTCTAACAACGGAAATTAACCGGGCGAACAGTTGCAGTCCCGGGAATGATCCACTTGAAACTAAAAAAGCCTTACCTATTGGGTATATGCCATTATCCAGCCTAAATACTGCTGGGAATTTTGGAGAAACAGGGTTGCCTAAGGGCTTACATCAGGCCACTCTCGGCCAAATAGTTCAATTTTTACAAGCAAATCGACGGCCCCTTTCTGCAGAGGAAGTCGCGGAAGGAGTTAAGCTAACTAGGGTCACTGTACGCCGTTACCTTGAATTTCTAGAACATAGTGGGGCATTGAGATCGGAACAGAAATACGGAACAGTTGGTCGGCCCGTTAAGATATTTATTCCGCAGTGAATAATAGGCTCCCTATAGGGATTTTTTTATGTAAAACACTTCTGAGCTTTTTCGAAGACTCCACTTCTTTTGAAGGTGGAGTTTTTTTACTTCCATGGTGGTGCCCCATCCTTCGAAGCGAAGTGTTCTTATGGCAGGCTTCCGTCCCGAAGTCTTCGCCAAGGCTTGGCACCAGCCAAGGTACCTTTCAGATTTTGCTAATTAGTTCACTGTTTTCTTAATTAATAAAATTTTCTTTATTCACAAAACACTAATTTAATGTCCATAAACACGACAGGCAGAGAGAAGAAAGCTAAACTAGTCACATAAACCATTGCCTGCCCATCAGACCACTATGTCGATAGCCTGAATGTAACCTAGGGTCTAAAAAACAACAAATAGAGAGGTGTGAAAGTAGCAACAGTTTTAATAAAGGAGGATTTTCATGTGTGACACCGCTTCGCCCAATCAATTTGCTCAAAAGCTAGATGACTATATCGACGGTCTGACCCACAAAAAGGAAAACCTAATTGGGGTCCTGCATTATGCTCAAGAAATATATGGCTACCTACCCGATAATGTACAGTGGCATATCGCACAGAAACTTGATATACCTTCAGCCACAGTCTATGGCGTTGTAAGCTTTTATTCATTTTTCACGATGATCCCTAGGGGTGAACATGTTGTTAACGTATGCACCGGCACCGCCTGTTTTGTCCGAGGGGCTGATAAATTAAAAAAAGAACTTGAAAGTCAGCTGAAAATTAAAGCTGGAGAAACCTCTCCAGATAATCTCTTTACTTTAGAAACTCTGCGCTGCGTCGGAGCCTGCGGCCTGGCTCCAGTCATGATTGTCGATGGCGAAGTGCATGGACGCATGCACAAGGCACAAAACATTAATGAGGCTTTGGCCAAGTACCGCCCGGAAAGTTAAGCCTACTCGAAGCGCGATGCACGACGTTCGACTTCGAACTTCCGACTTCGAACCCCGTACGTCGAACCACGAACCACGAATAAGGAAGCGTCACCGAAGGAAGGGAAAGCCATATGAAACTCAAAAAAACCGATGCCTTGAATGCATTACAAGCTCAAAGTCTTAAACTCCTTGAATCACGGCAGGCTATCGACTCTCTTAGCCCTGAAAGCGCCCAAGGTCTGGTTCGGCATGTTATGGTCTGTGGAGGACCTGGTTGCCACTCTTCGGGCAGTCCTAGAATCGCTGAACGTCTCAAAGAAGAACTGAGCAGACTGGGATTGTCTGAACAGATCAAAGTCTTCCAACCCGGCTGTTTTGGTTTTTGCGAAAAGGGTCCGATGATCGAAATTTTCCCCGATAACGTAACTTATTGTGAAGTCTCGGCAGAAGACGTAAGCACCATCGTCGAAGAACACTTCCTACAGGGAAAGCTGGTAGAACACCTTCTTTTTATGGATCCGAACACCAAAGAGCGTTTCGCTACCAATATTCCTTTTTATGATGGACAACTGCGCATAGCCCTACGTAACGTCGGATATATTGCCCCAGAAAATATTCTTGAGTATATTGCTGCGGACGGCTACCAAGCCTTAGCTAAAGTTCTTTTTCAGATGACACCGATGGAGGTCATTGACGTCCTTAAAGTCAGTGGACTGCGGGGACGTGGCGGTGCTGGTTTTCCCACGGGTGCAAAATGGGAATTTACGCACCAAAGTCAGGCTGATCAACGATATATCATTTGCAATGCCGACGAAGGGGATCCGGGTGCCTTTATGGATCGCTCTGTCTTGGAAGGTGACCCCCATAGCGTTTTAGAGGCTATGCTCATAGCGGGGGCTGCGATTGGAGCTTCCGAAGGATTTATTTATGTCCGGGCAGAATACCCTGCGGCGATTCACCGGTTACAAGTTGCCATTGTGCAGGCGCGAGACTACGGCTTACTAGGAAAAGGGATTTTAGGCAGTGATTTTAGCTTTAACATTGAGCTTAAATACGGAGCTGGGGCCTTTGTCTGTGGTGAAGAAACGGCACTGATCCATTCTATCGAAGGGGCCAGGGGGGAACCGACTGTCAAACCTCCGTTTCCCGCGGAGAAGGGATTGTGGGGTAAACCAACCTGTGTCAACAATGTGGAAACCTTGGCTAATATCCCCCCCATAATTTTAAAGGGAGCAGAGTGGTTTGCCGGGATTGGCACGGAAAAAAGCAAAGGTACCAAAGTCTTTGCCTTAGCAGGTAAAGTGAATAATGTAGGGCTTGTGGAAGTCCCGATGGGGACAACCCTCCGGCAAATAATTTTTGACATTGGCGGAGGTATTAAGCAACATAAAACGTTTAAAGCAGCACAAACTGGAGGCCCCTCTGGTGGATGTATTCCGACTAAGTATTTAGATTCCCCGATTGATTACGAATCCTTAGCCGCTATCGGCTCCATGATGGGATCTGGTGGGCTGATTGTCTTAGATGAAGACGATTGCATGGTCAATATCGCCAAGTTCTTCCAAGAATTCACGATGGATGAATCCTGTGGTCGCTGTACGGCTTGCCGGGTTGGTACCAAGCGTCTTTATGAAATCCTGACCAAGATCACGGATGGCAGAGGCACGTTAGAGGATTTGGCTAATATGGAGAAACTCTGTCATATCATCAAGGATACTGCCCTATGCGGTTTAGGGCAAAGTGCACCCAATCCCATCCTTTCCACCTTAAAGTATTTCCGAGAAGAATATATTGCCCATGTTGTTGACAAAACCTGTCCGGCTGGCGTTTGTAAGAGCTTGTTAAAATATGAAATCACAGATAAGTGTGTAGGGTGTACCCTCTGCGTTAAGAAATGTCCTATGCATTGCATCGCTGGCTCAGCCAAAAAGCGCCACATCATCGACCAAGAACGTTGCTTAAAATGTGGGGCATGTATGGAACAATGCCGTGTCATTGGCGCCATCGTCTGCCATTAAGGTATCCCTGAAGGAGGACTCCATATGGATATTCAACTAACGATCAACGACATTTCCCTGACAGTACCGGAAGGAATGTCCATTTTAGACGCCGCCCGAACCATCAACATAGATATTCCCACCTTATGCTACCTAAAGCTTAACGAAATGCATTACAACAATAACATCGCTTCCTGCCGAATCTGTGTGGTCGAAGTCGAGGGTCGACGCAATTTGGCCTCCTCCTGTTCAACCCCAGTGTCGAAGGGAATGGTTGTTAAAACTGATTCGCTACGTGCTATCCAGGCTAGACGAGCCATGGTGGAACTTCTGCTTTCTGACCACCCTAAATCTTGTTTGACCTGTGCAAAAAACCAAGACTGCGACCTCCAATCCTTAGCGGCGGAATTAGGCGTACGCCATATCTCCTATGAAGGGGAAGAATCTGAGTTTGAAATCGACAGATCGAGTTCTTCCATTGTTCGAGATCCTAACAAATGTATTCGCTGCCGACGCTGCGAAACAATGTGCAACGAAGTACAGACTGTAGGTGTTTACTCTGCCGTAGGGCGTGGTTTTGAAACGGTGGTTAAAACGGCCTTCGATTTATCCCTTAGTAAAACTGCTTGCACGTTCTGCGGACAATGTATTGCGGTATGTCCCACTGGAGCATTGACTGAGCTGGATCAGGTCGACAAAGTTTGGAAGGCTCTCAACGATCCCAATCAATTTGTCGTTGTCCAGACAGCTCCTGCCGTACGGGTCGCTCTGGGGGAGGGATTCGGTTTAGAGCCGGGGACGATTGTTACGGGCAAAATGGTGGCTGCTCTTCGGAGGCTTGGTTTTGACCGCGTCTTTGATACGGATTTTGCGGCTGACCTGACGATTATGGAGGAAGCAACAGAGCTTGTTCACCGCATACAACATGGCGGACGTCTGCCTCTTCTGACAAGTTGCTGCCCCGCTTGGGTTAAATTCTTCGAACATCAATTCCCGGATCTCTTAGACATTCCTTCAACCTGTAAATCCCCTCATGAAATGTTAGGGGTCTTGATTAAAAGTTATTATGCGAGAACCCTGGGAATTGATCCAAAAACCATTACCGTTGTCTCTGTCATGCCCTGTGTTGCTAAAAAATACGAAGCGGCCCGTCCTGAACTCTCGCAAGGGGCAGAAACCGCAGATGTGGACATCGTTATTACCACCCGTGAACTTGCTCGCATGATCCGCGAAGCCAGCATTCATTTTGATCACCTCAAAGACCAAGAGTTTGATCATCCCTTAGGGGAATCGACCGGTGCTTCCGTAATTTTCGGCACAACAGGCGGAGTTCTCGAAGCCGCCTTGCGGACAGCCTATGAGGTACTCACCGGTGAAACTCTGGAGAAAGTGGAGTTTGAGGCTCTCCGAGGAATGGCTGGACTTAAGGAAGCGGTCATCCCGATCAAGGGACGGGATTATCGAATTGCGGTCATTCATGGTCTGGGTAATGCTCGTACTGTCCTTGAAAGAATCCAAGCCGGGGAAACCAATTACGACGTTATAGAAATCATGGCTTGCCCAGGAGGGTGTATCGGAGGCGGAGGACAACCCTATCATCATGGAAACCTAGAAATTCTTTCATTACGAGCCGGAGCTTTATACCGTGAAGACCGCGCCAAGCCCTTGCGCAAGTCGCACGAAAATCCGGCCATTATAGGTCTGTATAAAGATTATTTGGGCGAACCATACGGAGAAAGAGCGCATCAATTGTTGCACACCACCTATACGGCACGTAAGAAAATCTAGTCAGTAACTGGATTAGCTCGAATGATACAGTGGGGGTCTCAGTCGACTCTCGCTGTATTATCATCAATTGTGTGAGCTATGTGAGGCGTAAAAAGCATACATAATAGGGCTTTGGAATGGAAACATTTTATAATATCGAGCGTCTTTGTTCATGTGATTGAATAACTTGATATATAATAGAAGTATCTGTTGTGCTGGAGGTTTCTGACACAATGGATCTATAGCATACTTTTACCTGATTGTAAGGAATTTTCTGAGCAAAAGGAGAAGGGTTAATCACTAAGGGGCCTTCTTACTATTTGTAGAAGGCTTTTTTTATTCTGGAGGAAACATAAGATGAAGAAGAGAATAGGGGTTATAGGCATAGTTATTGAAGAATTTGAAAGCGCTAATAGGGTTAATGAGACTTTACACGATTTAGCGGGCATCATAATTGGCAGAATGGGTATCCCTTGTCCGGAGAGGGGCATATCAATTATCTCCTTGATCGTGGAGGGAACCTCGGATGAAATTAGTGCTATGACGGGTAAATTAGGGAAAATTAAAGGGGTTAATGTTAAATCAGCCTTAACTAAAAAATTGGAGGATTGACGATGAAAGAGTATTCGGCGAAGGACTTTATTATTGATGAAGAAATTCAGAGTTCTATGGAAGAAGGACAGGGTAAGGCCAACGATAAAAACTGTGTAAGCGCAATTCTTGAAAAGGCCAAGACTTGTCAAGGATTAACGCATAGAGAGGCAGCCGTGCTCTTAAATATAGAGGATAAAAACGTTCTGGCAGAAATGTTTAAGAGCGCCAAAGAGATTAAGGAGAAAATTTACGGCAAGAGAATTGTTATATTCGCCCCCCTTTATATTAGTAGTTATTGTATCAATAGCTGTGTCTATTGCGGATACCAAGCTTGTAATGAGAGTCTGAAGAGAAGTAAACTGACCATGGAACAATTGGAAGCGGAAGTGAAAATCTTAGAATCGCTAGGACACAAACGAATTGTCATAGAGGCGGGAGAAGACCCTGTTAATTGCTCCTTGGATTATGTGATTGAGTGCATTAGGAAGATATACTCCTTGAAGTTTGATAATGGAAGTATTAGACGAATAAATATCAACGTCGCGGCTACGACCGTAGAGGATTATCGACGCTTAAAAGAGGCAGATATCGGTACCTATACTTTATTTCAGGAGACGTATAATCAGGAAATTTATGAAAAAATGCATCCTACAGGTCCCAAACATAATTACAATTGGCATACTACGGCCATGGATAGAGCCATGGAAGCTGGAATTGGAGATGTCGGGATTGGCGTATTATATGGTTTATATGACTATAAATACGAAACCATAGCCCTGCTGATGCATGCTGAACATCTCGAGGAAGCCTTCGGCGTTGGGCCACATACCATTTCAGTTCCTAGATTGAGAGCCGCTGAGGGAGTGGATCTGAGTGATCTGCCTTATCTTGTTGAGGATGATGACTTTAAAAAGATAGTTGCTGTTTTGAGGTTGGCTGTTCCCTATACCGGAATGATTCTCTCGACAAGAGAAGAAGTTGGTTTTAGGGAAGAGGTGTTAGCCTTAGGAATTTCTCAGATTAGTGCGGGTTCTTGCACAGGAGTAGGCGCATACTCGAAGGAACATGGAATCAATAATACGGAAGAAAAACCACAATTTGAAGTGGCAGATCATCGTTCACCGATGGAAGTCATTAAGAGTTTATGTGTTAGTGGTTATGTACCAAGTTACTGTACGGCCTGCTATAGAGAAGGAAGAACCGGGGATCGGTTTATGGTCTTGGCTAAGGCCGGCCAAATAGGTAATGTTTGTCAACCCAATGCGTTACTTACCTTTAGGGAATTTCTCCTAGATTACGCCGATGATGAGCTGAAAGAATTAGGACATGAGGTCATCGAAAAGGGGCTCCAGGATATTCCTAAAGAGGGGGCTAGAAAAGCAGCCCTTGAAAAACTTCAGAGAATCGAAGCTGGAGAGCGAGATTTAAGGTTCTAAATTTTTACAAATAACGAAAGGGAACTTCTTCAGTTACTTTCATTGCTTGGGAAAAAGGCTCAGAAATAACGGCAGTCTGGGTAGGGGGATAATATGAACTATAGACTTGAAATGGATCTGATCGGGGAACGAAGAATCCCGGAAATAAACTATTATGGTATACACACAAAAAGGGCCCTAGAGAACTTTAATTTAGGGTCCAAAAGGGTCAATCTGAAGCTTATCTATGAAATTGCTCTGGTTAAAAAAGCGGCAGCCATGGTGAATAAAGAATTAAAGAAACTGACAGAGGATAAAGCAAATGCCATCATTCGAGCAAGTGAGGAAGTCATTGAAGGAAAGCTTAATCACGAATTTATCGTAAGTGCTTTTCAAGGGGGAGCAGGTACCTCCACGAATATGAATGTCAATGAGGTTATTGCCAATAGGGCTATTGAGATGTTAGGAGGAGCAAAAGGGAATTATGATGTTGTACATCCATTGAACGATGTTAACATGTCGCAATCGACCAATGATGTTTATCCGACAGCACTGAGAATCACGGCAATTCACATGCTCAGGAAATTAAGTAATTCCCTTGCGCAACTTCAGGAAGCACTGCAGAAAAAGGAAAACGACTTTAGCGATGTGATTAAACTTGGCAGGACAGAGCTTATGGATGCCTTGCCTATGATGCTCGGACAAGAATTTGGTGCTTATGCCAAGGCCATAGAAAGAGACCGCTGGAGAGTTTACAAAGTAGAAGAACGATTAAGACAGATTAATCTGGGAGGGACAGCCATCGGCACAGGAGTCAATGCCTCTCAAAAATTTATCTTTATGATTACGGATACCATTCAGGAGTTAACAGGATTAGGTTTAGCTAGATCCGACTATCCTATGGATATAACCCAAAACAACGATGTTTTTGTAGAAGTTTCAGGACTCTTAAAAGCTTGCAGCACGAACCTTTTGAAAATATCCAACGATTTAAGATTATTATCATCCGGCCCTAAGGGAGGGTTTGGTGAAATAGAACTTCCTCAGATGCAGGCTGGTTCGACCCTTATGCCGGGTAAGGTCAATCCGGTCATACCTGAGATGATCGGCCAAGTGGCTATGAGAGTCATGGCCAATGACATTGCTATTACGATGGCTGCCTCTTCAGGACAGCTCGAACTCAATGCCTTTATGCCCCTGATCGCAGAAAGCTTGCTAGAATCACTAGAGCTTCTAGATAATGGAGTTACGATCTTTAGAGAGAAGTGTATTGAGGGAATCATCCCCAATAAAGATAAATGTCAAGCTACTCTTGAAAAATCAGCAGTACTGGCTGCTGCTTTAGTTCATCATATGGGCTATGATCAAGCCGCCCATATAGCCAGAAAGGCTCTAAGAGACGATATGACAATCAGAGAGGTATTGAAGGAAGAAAGTGCTTTTTCTGATTCCAGGATCGATGAGATATTGAATCCATTTGAAGTGACTAAACCAGGAATACCAGGCATACGAGGAATCGCCAGTATGGCCGAAACGCCAGGAGGGCCAGAGAAGTGATCGTGCGGAGGGATATCATGAGCTTAAATGAAACGCCCAGAGGTGTCAGAATACATTTAGCACTATTTGGCTTGAGGAATGCAGGGAAATCCAGCGTGATCAACGCCATTACAGGGCAGGAAACGGCTATAGTATCGGAAGTTAAAGGTACAACGACTGACCCGGTTTTTAAAACAATGGAGATATTGCCCATAGGACCATGTGTGATCATCGATACAGCAGGAATAGACGATGTAGGGGAATTAGGAGAGCTCAGGCTAAAGAAGACCTTGGAAGTTCTCGATATTACTGATGTGGCACTACTTATTGTAGATATCAAGGTAGGAATCAGTAACGAGGATCGGCTTATTATGGATAGATTTAAGGAAAAGAAGAAACCCCTGATCGTAGTTTTAAATAAGATGGATACTCTTGAGAACGGAAATAAAAACAAAAACGAAGAGGAAGATGAAATCGAAGTTGAAGATCGAGAAATAAGAGCAAGTAGTCTCCAAGAAGAACTAAACACCCCGGTCGTTGCTGTCTCAGCTCTTAAAAAGCAGGGAATTAAAGAATTGAAAAATGCAATTATCTCAGTTATTCCTGAGGCTGAAGATAAATTTAAAATTGTAGGGGATTTAATTAACCCCGGTGATTTTGTGGTGCTTGTTACTCCGATTGATAAAGCGGCCCCCAAAGGAAGATTAATCCTTCCCCAACAACAGACGATTAGAGACATCTTAGAAAGCGATGCTATGGCGGTTGTTACCAAAGAATACGAACTAAGAGAAACTTTAAATAATTTGGTCAATAAACCAAAGCTGGTTATCACGGATTCACAAGTTTTTTTAAAGGTTGCCGCCGATACCCCCAAGGATGTTTTAATGACCTCATTTTCAATCTTATTTGCCAGGCAAAAAGGAGATTTAACAGAATTTATTAAAGGTGCCAAGGCTATCGAAACGCTTAAGGATGGCGACAAGGTTTTAATTGCAGAAGGGTGTACCCACCACCGGCAATCGGATGATATTGGTAGTGTGAAGATACCCAGATGGATACGTCAGAGAACAGGAAAGCAAATAGAATTTGAATTCTCTGCGGGTATTACCTTTACGGAAGACGTCAAGAAATATGCCCTTATAGTACATTGCGGAGCTTGTATGATGAACAGAACAGGGATGCTCAGCAGAGTAGAACGTGCCAAAGATCTGAAGGTACCCATTGTGAATTTCGGAATTCTCATAGCCTATATTCAGGGATTACTGCCAAGAGCGCTTGAACCTTTCCCACTGGCTAAGATGATCTTGGAAGAAGAGCTAAGCTAAAGGGCGGGGGGACAGTTGCCTTGTTTCACCTTCCATTTCCTGAAACAACGCAACTGTCCCCGTGTTTCACGGTTATATGAATTACACTGGAGGAGGGGGTGGTTTCATGAGTATCATGCAAAATCTATTAGAGAAAATCTATCTAACGAACGATCTCTCTAACGAGGAAATCACGTACCTCTTAGAAAACATAACTCATGAGGATAGAGAGGTCCTCAATAACTACGCACTAAAGACGAAACAGGCGTATTATGGGAATAAAGTTTACTTGAGAGGACTTATTGAGTTTTCAAATATTTGCCGTCAAGATTGCCTGTATTGCGGAATTCGAGCTTCCAATGCGAAGGTAAAACGTTATCGGTTAACCCCGGAAGAAATCTTAGGTTGCTGTGATCAAGGGTATGAATTAGGTTATCGGACGTTTGTCTTGCAAAGTGGTGAAGACCTTTGGTATACAGAGGAGATCCTCAGTTCTTTGATTCAAGAGATCAAAAGACGTTATCCAGAGGTAGCCATCACGCTATCGATCGGCGAACGGAGAGTGGGAACTTATCAAAGGCTCTTTACCGCCGGTGCAGATCGCTTTCTGATGCGTCACGAAACGGCTTCGAAAGAACTGTATGAAAAATTACACCCGATGATGAGCTTTGAGGAGCGCCGGACCTGTTTAAGTTCTTTAAAGGAGATTGGCTACCAAGTGGGAGCCGGGTTTATGGTGGGGCTTCCCGGACAAACGTTCGCTGATTTGGCAGAGGACTTGCGATATTTAAAGGAACTCTGTCCGGACATGATCGGAATCGGGCCCTTTATTCCTCACAGTGAGACGCCTCTGGGTGCAGAAAAGGGCGGAACGCTTAAAGATACATTAGTGATGGTGGCACTGGCGCGGTTACTTATTCCGGAGAGCCTGATTCCTGCCACGACGGCACTTGGCACTCTGCATCCGCAAGGCAGGGAGCTTGCCTTGAAAGCGGGCGCTAATGTCGTTATGCCGATTATTACTCCAACGTCAGTCAGAAAACAATACGCACTTTACGAAAACAAGATTTGTGGGGACGATCATCCGGAAGATTGCCGATATTGCATAGAGCGGAGAATTCAGTCGGCGGGCTTTGAAGTGGATCTGGGTAGAGGGGATAGTTGGAGGTTTATTGAAGTGTAATCTTTTTAGTATATTAACGCTATAGAGAAAATTCGCCGATACCTGAAATGGAGTGTTGCACAGTGTCTAAACTAGTGCAAATAATCAATAAAAACGATAGGCCTAGCAGTAAATTCTGCTGAGCTTTTTTGCTATTTAGCACCAAAAATTATTTATTGGTAGACTAAGCTATTATTGCTAACGTGCAGCATTGCATTTATTTTTTAAACTTATTACCCATACCCATAAACTACCACAAGGGAATTTGTTGAGTTTATCGTATAGAAAAAATGGAAAGAAAATTTCAAAAAAATATGATAAAGGAGAGGACCTAATTCTACAAGACCTCTCGGGCAAAACGCTCGGGAGCAAAGCTGACCTGTGTGATGTAAGCTTGAAAAAAGGTAAGTAAATAAAAGGTATATCTAAGTCCACATAGAATAGTTAGTTAACACCAGAAAATGGCTGCTGATTAGGATAAAATTCCATAGATCATCCTTTAGCATTTTGTCGGCCGTGGCAATTATCGCGACCTTAACGACGCTGATAACGGATTATAAGGCGAATTCACAATTTCGGAGGTGGATATGAGGTCTGAATTTTTCCGTGTTAAGATAAAATGGATTATATTGGTAACGGTTATGTGTTTTCTTTTGGTCGGAACGATTTATAGTCTATCTCCGTTTCCAATCAAAGACTCCATTTCATTTGTCTCGCAGAAGAGATTTGCCGTACCTATATATACCAGCTTCGAACTTCAAGGGAAAAACCAGTGTGCAGCGTATTCTGCTGCTTTTGTTCTAAGAAACTTAGGTGAACAAGCTAAAGGTATAGAGGTTTATGCTAAGATTCCTTTCAAAATCCCTATTTCGGGGTATGTTTTACCGAAGGGTATACTAACATATCTTCAGTCCCAGGGACTAAAACCAATGATTTATAAAGGGGACATGTCTTCACTTAAAGCTAGACTTGTTCAAGAGACTACCCCGGTTATCGTTTTGGTTGGTAATGGGCTCTTTTGGCAGCATTATATGACATTAGTAGGATTTGATGATGATAAAAGTGAGCTATATTTCGTCGATTCCAACAAGGGTAATGACGAAAATGCTGAGCTGCCAGGAAATAGGACTATGACAAAAGACTATTTCTTAAAATGGTGGAGCAATGGGTTACCAGTTTTCAATCACGTTTATATAACGGTGTGAGAAACATTGTGACATCAATATAATAACTAACAAGAAAGGTGGTGTATTCTTGAGCAAACAAGATGATTTACAACAGCTTTTAGAGAAATATTATGATTTTACGAATGATTTCGATAAGGTAATTGCCAATTATAAGACGGATGAAGTCCTAGCTTATAACAAGGAATTGCTAAGCGAATTAGAAAAAAGCAAAAGATTGATATCCGAGTTACAAACCAATATTCAGAAACTTACTCAGGAAAATTCTCAGTTAAAAACATCCTTATCAGAACTTATTCTTGATGAAAAACTGCAAATCCTTAAACTCTCCAAACAGAAAATCGATAATTACTTCTTATCCTCCGAATTGAAAGGGCAGAACTTGCTGCGAGCTTTAGAGCAAACGGCTTTAGGTAAGATAAACGACATTTTTAAGGAAACGGAAACTGTCCTAGAATTAAATAAAAGAGAGGTGCTGCAAGAGATCACAGCCCTTCAAGTCAAAGTGAAGAACGCCGTCAAAAACCAATCCACACTTTTCTCCTCAAACACGAGTCAGCTTAAAGAGAGTGTTGCAGCCTCCTATACGGATTTGGCTCAGGAAACGGTGAGTGAAGAGGTTTTCCAGAAACGACTTCGCAATAACAACTTTGAACTTAAATTTGGACTTAATTGGCTTAACTGGATTGGGGCATTTTTGATTCTGCTAGGCATCATGACGTTCGCTAAATACTCATATAGTCATTGGTTAGGGGGCTATGCCAAAGGTGTTTCTATCTTCTTAATTAGTTCCCTGTTTTTAGTCATTGGGGAATTTCTAATGAGAAAAGCCTATAACCAATTTGCCAAAGGGGTTATTTCCATTGGAGTTGGCGGATTGTACAGCTCAATCCTGATTAGTTATTTTGTTTTAGAAATTATTACCCCGCCTGTTGCCCTTGGCTTATCCTTCCTAGTTTCCATGGCTTCCGTCCTGTTGGTTCAACGATATCGCTCCAGAACCATCAGCGTCTTCGCCTTACTTGGAGGGTACTTACCAGTATTTCTCTATCACTTCACCGTCTCAGATATTGGAGATCTGTCCTCACTTCTCCTCGTCGCCTATGTTCTAATGCTCAATTCTTCTATTATGGCGACATCCACCTTTAAGAAGTGGAATAGTGTGAAATACTTTAGTTTCATATCCGGTATGCTTTTCTTTTTGGCAACCCTTGAATTTAGTCAAAATGTCTATATTAATATCTTCTACAGCTTTGCCATCTTTCTGATGTACACTACAATGTTCCTATTAAACCCATTGAAAGCGAACTTTGGCAAATTAATTCCTGCAGATATTTTGGTTTTAGGGATTAATACCTTACTTACTTCTATCATTACCTATCTGTTATTTGCAGGAGATCCCTTACTCAAGGATTATAAAGGAATCCTCTCTCTCGCATTCTGCGCAATCTATTTTGTCTTAGCCAAGGGGGTTGAGAAGAAAATACCTAAACATGACGCTAACACTGTCTGGTTGTTCTATATCTCTTCGTTAACCTTCTCGTTTCTTATAATCCCTTTTCAATTCGGCTATGTATGGCTTAGTTTAGGGTGGGTGACCGAAAGTCTTATCCTTATCCTTTTTGCCCTAAAAATCAAAAGTAACTTACTTGAGCGGATGGGTTGGATTGCTTATCTTTTGGCGTACTGCAATTTCTTTATTAAACCCTTTTTTTATCAACAGTATTATCACATAACCTATTTGCTGATGGTGGCAAGTTCTGTTTTCTTACTATATTCCTACTTCGTCACAGGAAGGCATAGAAACTACCTCTTCACTTGGAAGTATACTTTCTTAGATATCTTTAAGTATCTTGCCCTTGCAAGAGTCTTAATTTATATAATAGATGAATTGCGATATTTATTCGAAAACTACTTGCAACAGATCTATAATGAAACGTTTTACCATGCGGTGGTGTTTTTTTTAGCTATTTATCTCTATATAAAAGTTCTTCAAAAGACGAGTTGGCTCCATGACAAAGTAATTCTCTGGGCTGTCACAGGATTATCTGTAGGTTTCGCAGGTGGAATAATTCTTATGAATGCTGTGACCCGTGTTTTTAATTTAACCCACCCCAACCTTTTGTTAGAGATACTCTCTCTGATTGTTTTAGTCGGGCTGAATGGTTTAGCGTTTATGAGTTTAAAAGAATCTGTACTCCGCGTATTAGCCTTAGTAAAACTCAATTTAGAGATATATCCCGTTGTCTTGGCGGGTTACTTGCTTATTACGAGTTCATGCTTTTTAACGGGTCAATTCTATTGGGTACGTTATATCAATTTTGCCTTAAACGTGATGTATATGGGGTATGCCTTTGCCTTCATACGCTATGGATTTAATAGGAACTATGTTCTTATTCGTCGGGCAGGTTTGGGATTAGCACTTTTGGTCTGTGTTAAACTCTTTCTCGTGGATTTGGCGGGTCTTGATACGTTGGGCAGAATCATTTCCTTCTTCGGGATTGGAGCCATTGCCCTGCTGATCTCCTATGCGTACCAAAAAATGAGCAAGATTCAAGCAGTGACTTATGATGCATAAACTTATCATTACTATCCTACTTAGCACTTTTCTGCTTGTGGCACCCGCGTACGCTGAGAACAGTTTTCTATATTCGAAACCAATTCAAACGGATAACTCGCCTGGGTATAAATTCGTTGTATTGGATAAAGAGGTCTATGCCCACAGTAACCAGCTTCAGGACATAAGGATTTTTGATGAAACGGACGAAGAAGTCCCTTATTTCCTCGACTCGATCCGTGATGCAGCGACTTCCAAAGAAAAAGAAAGCTTTATTCAATCTTCTGAAGAAGCCCCCTTTGTCATAACTCAGGTGAGAAACGATACAGTGATTACGATTGAGGTGAACCATCTTTTTGCCTTTCGCTTAGAATTAAACACTAACGACATGTTTGAACGGAATTACGCCCTTTATGGACTAAACGGTGAGACGAAACGGTATCTCTTAGAAGGAAGACTTGCAAATCTCCCCTTAGACCCTTCTCTTCCAATTAAAAAGGATATCGTGTGGTCGGATACTAACCCCGTCGATCAACTCCAACTCGTTATCCATAACCGTGATGATAAACCCATTAATCTGAAGTCCGTAAGGATCAGCTACTATCTCAACAAACTGATCTTTAAGGATTTAGGAAACACTCATTATCGATTAGCTTATGGAAACAACGCTATCAACTCACCCCACTACGATATCATGGATTATAAAACTACCGTAAAAAAGGAAACTCTGATTCCCGCTACGTTGGGAGCAGAAGTTTCAACCCCACCTAAGACGCAACTACCGGAGAGTCCAACGAATTACAAACTGCTTTTTAACCTCACGATTTCCGCTTTAGCTTTGTTATTAATAATAGGCATTGGGTTAAGTTTAAGGAAAAAGAATCCTAAATAAGATAGAGCGAAGAATTCAGTTGGTTGGCAGTTTATCTCATGGAATAAAAGAATAATTTAACCTAAATAAGACCTCTTGGGGGTAACTGCGGGAGGCCTATCGTTATTTTAGCGGGATTTCACTATACTTAGTTTTTTTCGTAATAAATGGAATTATGTAAAGGGTTTATTTTAACAGGCTATTAGATACTATACGGCGCTATATTTTGAAGGATTTATCTATATTATGTAGAAGTATTTATGAAATAAATTCGGATATAGAAATAGTTGGAGGTGAAGTTTATTAGCTGATTAAGAATGTTTCTGCTTTGCCATGTGTTTTGATAGTAACACTAAATGGTCATTCTTCTTCAGAAGGAATTCAACCGTCAGATACTGAACTCAGTTAGACCCTGGTATCTGGCAAGAATTAACCACCTCATGGTATAAGAGGATTGTATTATGACGGAATGGAGTTTTGCATGATTACATTAAGATTCTATAGCATTGAAGATTGGGAAAGCTTTGTAAATATGAAAAGTGAATTGATAGAGTTAAAGGCACAACTACTTAACCTTCGAAGAATGGTTGATGAAAGAACAAAGGAAGTGAAGCAAGAGACTGAGAAAAGGGAACGAATTGAACATGAAGTAGCTAAACTAGAACGGCTTAACATCATCGGCCAATTGGCAGCTGGTCTTGGACACGAAGTTCGAAATCCAATAACTACAATAAGAGGCTTTCTCCAGATGCTCCAGAACAAAACTGATTTGCTTACATACAAGAGCTATTTCGACCTAATGATAGAGGAACTCGATAGAACCAACTCGATAATTACTGGTTTTTTATCTCTAGCCAAGAATAAACCAACAGAGTTGAAACGACAATGTTTAAACAAGTTGTTAGCTAACCTATTTCCATTACTACTAGCAGATGCCTATAGCCAAGGTAAGAAGTGTATCTTTGAACCAGGAGATTTAGCTGATCTGGATATTGACACAAATGAAATTACTCAACTGGTGTTAAACCTTGCCCGTAACGGTCTTGAAGCAATGCCCCCAGATGGGTGCCTTACTATTAGCACATTTATGGATGGACAAAACATAGTCTTAAGTGTTAGAGATGAAGGACCGGGCATCAATTCAGAACATATATCTAAACTTGGGACCCCATTTTTTACGACTAAAGAAAGTGGCACGGGTCTGGGCTTGCCGATGTGTTACAGTATTGCCGGTAGGCATAATGCACTAATAGAATTTGAATCTGGTCCAGATGGAACTACTTTTTTAGTCCGATTCTCCCAACCGATGGAAAAAACACACAGTGAGAATTAAATATCAAAGAAATAGAAGAATAGTGACAGTAAGGAAGTGGTTGCGCGGATGTTTACGCTACGCGGAGTGAAATACAAGGATATTTTAGATATTAATGAACTGGATATTCCTGAGCAGAGGATCACCTGCATCGTAGGGGAAAGTGGAAGCGGCAAAACTACCCTGTTAAGGCTATTAAATCATTTAATTAGCTATGACGAAGGGGAAATCTGCTTTCAGAAAACTCCACTATCTCTGTGGAATCCAATTGAATTAAGGCGGAAAGTCATGATGCTTTCTCAGTCTCCGGCAATTTTTGAGGGAACTGTAAGGGATAACTTATTGATCGGATTTAAGTTTTGCGAAAAGCCGCCCGTAGAGGATAGTCAACTGCAGGACGCATTGGAAATCGTTCGATTTCATAAAGATCTATCACAAGACTCTAATTCATTATCTGGAGGGGAAAAACAACGCTTAGCTCTGGCTAGAGTACTGCTGCTGGAACCTCAAGTTTTCCTTTTGGATGAGCCCTCCTCCGCCCTAGATGAAGAAACAACCCAATTTGTGATGGAACAATTGGTCCAGCATGTCAAGCATTTAAAGAAAACCATGCTTATGGTTACCCACTCTAAAGCTGTGGTTCAAGCCTTTGCAGAGCATGTCGTTGAAACCAAAAAAGGTAAAATTGTCCTAACAAAGGAGGCCTAGCCATGCAAGGGAGCATCGACTTGTCGATTTGGCAATTGACTGCGGCCTATATTTTTATTCTTTTACTCATTGTAATTGTTAGGCTCAAAGGGATTCCGAGAGAGAAAGAAATCCTGATTTCTTCCTTGCGGATGACGATTCAGCTGGTACTCGTAGGTTACATACTTGCTTATGTCTTCGAACATAGCCATCCCGTTTATGCTCTGGTGATAATCGCGATTATGCTCATCTTCGCCATCTATAACATCTTTAACCGGACCAAATCACCGTTATCAGCTGAGATAAAAAAGATCATAGCCCTTTCCATGACCGTGGGCATCCTTGCCAGTCTGATCTATTTTATTCTTGTCGTGTTACAGGTGTCACCCTGGTACGAGCCAAGATATGTGATTCCGATTGCAGGCATGATTATTGGCAATTCGATGACGGGCATCTCCCTTGGCGTTAAAACGCTTGTAGAAGGAATGACGACGAATAAACAACTTGTGGAGGCAGCTTTGATTCTTGGAGCGACACCAAAAATGGCCTCTAAGCAGATTGTGAACAATGCCTTTGATGCCGCTATGCTGCCGACCATCAACTCCATGGTCGGGATGGGTATTGTCTTTTTACCGGGCATGATGACCGGTCAGATTCTTGGCGGGGCCTCGCCCGTTGTAGCGATCGAGTATCAAATCGCTGTGATGCTGGGGATTGTTGGCAGTGTTTCGTTGACCGTATTACTTTTTGTACAGTTAGGCTACAAAACGTTTTTCAACTCCCGAATCCAGATGAAGATTTGACAAAAGAATGTAATATGGATCGTCATAGTTAACATCGAATGGGAAGATCACTAAAAGAATAATTACAAAGATGAGTGAGCCCTAAAAAATTGTTCAAAAAACAGGGCAGGTAATGCATGAAATATGCATCACCCACCCCGTTGGTTAGTATTGTTGGTAACGTATGGTCTATTATATTGGAATAAAGAGTTATTTTGCTAGTTCTGGTAAGAGTTTCTTGATCAACTCTATGACAGTCGGATTCTTAATCTCGACAGGCTTTGTTGCTGGATCATCTTGAAGATCTTCATATTTTATGGCCCCGAAGCTGTGATCTTTTGTGAAATGTCCTTGGGGATCAGTTGGGTTCTTCCACATGAGTTTATCGAGGTCGAAGTTTATTCCAGCATGACATTTAGCGCAAATTTCTGTCGGCTTATCCGCCACAAGAGTAGCGCCGTTAGCATTGGCTTTATGGGGGTTATGACAAGTCTGACATCCATTTAATTGTGAGCTCTGAGCATGTTTACTGGCAAAGAAGTCACGGGTACCATAGTGGTTGTTCGCAGTAAAGTTACCTTGAGCGTCTTTGGCCGGATCGCTCTTATGACAATTCATGCATGAAGTTCTGGCGGTTTCACGGCTCAAGGTTCCCTTCTTGTCAGTGGCACTTGCATGGTTTCCAGCGGGGCCATGACACGATTCGCAGGATATACTAAGATTGTCGGAAGAATTTTCAAGGCCTGGTGCATGACATTTTCCACACGTAAATTTTTCTGCAGTCCAGTCGGGCTTACCATCTTTGTCAATATCATTTTCTTTAGGAGCCTCGACCGTCCATTTGTCGTCGGTTTTCTTAAGCGCACCGACGCGATAAATTTTCTCCTTAAATCCGGCGGCGGGTATTTCTGCAATAATGTATTTGTCCACCATGACTCCATAGACCTTCGCCTTGGATAAATCGAGCGTCGTGGAAGTCGGTTTTTCGGTGTTAACCGCATCAAATATTGTAATTGAAGTTAAGGGCTTGTCCAAAGGATAATCAGATAGGGGTTTGAACGCTGAGAAATGTTTTGTTTTAGGGACGGTCTCGAATGGCTGAGGGTGGCATTGTTTACAGGCGTTGTCTCCTATATAGGCGATCTTGGCGACGTTACCGACGTTGTCGATAGGTTGTGCCCCGTTTAACGGGACAGTGGGGGCTGGGGCCGGCGCTTTATTACACCCTGCGGTTAAGGCCGTTAATAATACAAGGGATATAATTGATACGAAGAGAGGATTCTTTGCGTTCATATCTCGACCTCCTTTTAATACTTCAGGGAAAACTAATTAATCATTATGTTGGTTTTGTGCTATTTGACCATCTCCCTAGTTAATAAATCACTTGACTCACTTTACGTTCTTAGTTTGCTTATAAGCTTATAGGAAAATGCTTAATCTACTAAAAAGAGTAACATAAATTAATGGTAATTTTAGCATTATTTGGAATATGGAATTTTGGGAGTTGTTTCTAAGGAATGCTTAAATGGTTCGGTTTCCTTCTGTCTTTTTCGAAAATAATATGAATAGTTGTGATATAATTTTTAAATATTCTAAGAACACAAGGAATTGTTAACTCCATCAGGAGTATGCTTTTTAAGCGGGGGTTGAAAGGGTTTTGAGATCAAATTGGGCGGATGGGATTCCCGCTTAGGACCGAAGAGAGGAGGGTGAACGTGGGCAAGTGGAAGTCTCTAAAAGCACTTTTTCTATTGGGGGCAATAATTGTGATCATCCCCATAGCGGGTTGGGAGGCTATAGAATATACGTCGACCGATGATTTTTGTACCCAATGCCATGTTATGAAAGTCTATCGTGAAACGGCTTTTCATACTGCGCATCGAGCACCACAGGTTAATTGTAAGGATTGCCATATTCCTCAGGATAATGTAGTCAGAATGATTGCCTATAAAGGGTATTCAGGCGCTAAGGATATCTACTCCAATGTGATGGGACCTCCAGAAATTTTACATACAACAACCATGACCAAGGGTATTATTCAAAAAAATTGTATTCGCTGCCATAGTGCTACGGTTGAGACTATAGCCACGACGGATGCTCAACGCTGTTTCGAATGTCATAGAGCAATTCCCCATGGGAGATGAGAATAGGAGGTTCAAAATATGAAGAAAAATATTTGGATTTTTGCCGTCACAGTGGTGCTGGTTCTAGGTTTAGGTCTGATCATTGGATATGGCCTTAAACCATCTGTTCCGGCTGCCAGCCTTGCGGTCAAAAGTATACCGGATGGATCTCTTGACCCAGCTGTCTGGGGAAAGTATTATCCAGATCAGTATGCAAGCTACCTCACCAATTCGGAAATGAAACAAGGAAACAGTAAATATGGTGGATCAGCGAAGTTTGATCGGCTGGAAAAGGATCCGCTGCTTAAAATCCTATTCGCCGGTTATGGATTTGGCATAGATTACACAAAACCACGCGGCCATAGTTTTTCCATCGAAGATGTTTTAGAGACGAAGCGGAAAAAACCGAGTGCCTCATGCTGGACTTGTAAAGGACCGGAAGTACCGGGATTAATCGCTGAAATGGGTGATAGCTATTATACGTCTTCCTTTGATTCATTGAAGGATAAAATGCATTACTCGATCTCATGCGCGGATTGCCATAATCCGCAAACGATGGCCTTAACTATTACTCGTCCTGCCTTAGTTGAAGGGCTGAAAGCCTTGGGGAAGGATCCCAATAATCTCAGCCGTCAAGAGATGAGGAGTGCGGTTTGTGGGCAGTGTCATGTTAGCTATTATTTTGAAGAGAAAACCAACAAGGTGGTTTTTCCTTGGGAAAACGGATTGAAAGTTGAACAGATGCTTAAGCATGAAAACGACGAGAAATTTTCGGATTGGACGATGCCCAATACGAAAACTCCGATGGCAAAAATTCGCCATCCAGAGTATGAAATGTTCTCCAGTAGTGTTCATGCAGCCAATGGAGTAGCTTGCGCCGACTGTCATATGCCATATCTCAAACAGGGACAGAGCAAGATTTCCTCTCATCATTGGGAAAGTCCGCTCAATTCACTTGCCCAGTCTTGCCAAACTTGCCACAAACAATCGGAAGGTTATTTAAAAGACCAAATTATCGATCGACAGGACAAGGTGTATAATACTCAAATGCTGGCTGAAAAGGCGATTGTTGCAGCTATCGAGGTTTTGACCAGAGCGACTAATGATCCGAAGGCCGATCAAAAACTTCTGGAAGAGGCCCGTCAGTTGCACAGAGATGCTAATTACCGTTGGGATTTCGTCGCTTCAGAAAACAGTACTGGTTTCCATAATCCGACAGAGGCTTTGCGTGTACTTGGTGAGGCTATTGACCTCGGTCACCAGGCTGCACAAAAGGCGACCCAAGCTATGAATACTGTCCAGTAGCTCTTTTCCAGTTAGAAGTTTGTAAATTATAACAAAAAAGGACTGGTTTTTTTGTAATTTTGTACAAAGACCAGTCTTTTTCTTACCCACTATGATCTGGTATAAGGGGTGGTTGACACTCTAGTGGCTCTGGGCGGTTTATAAAAAACAGAGGGGCGCGTCAAGCGAAGGCTTGGAACAGGGGCCGTAAGCCGTAATAGTTGGTTTTCTAGAATGTCTTTCATTTCTTTGAGCCTAAGCGCCCCAGTTAGGCAAGCTTGAACACAAAAAGGAGGCATTCCCCGATCTAATCGTTCATAGCAGAGCTGGCATTTACTGGCTTTATTCGTCTGAGAATTGATTTGGGGAGCTCCAAAGGGACAAGAGGCCACACAGGATTTACAGCCCGTACATTTTTCGGAAATATGCGAAACAATACCATCGCGGCGTTTAGCATAGGCTCCAGACGGGCAGACCCGCTGGCATTCTGGATCACCACAATGATTGCAGGCAGTGGATAAATAAAACCTCTGAATAGTCTCTGTGGAGAGTTTCTCCATCCTATGAATCCGACGCCATCCAAGAGAGGGAGGCAAGTGATTTTGATTCTGGCAGGCTTTGGCACAGGCTCCGCAGCCAAGACACCGATTAACATCCAGTAAGAAACCTAATTGTTTAACCATAAAGATGCACGCTCCATTTAATCTAGGGTTTTTCGCAAATTCACAAAGGTTTCATTAAGCGCTAACCCTGGGGCTCCGAGGGTAAACTGTCCCATATCCGTTAAAGGGGATCCTAGCAAGCAATTCAGGGGAGCATTCCCTTCGATGTGTTCCTGGAAAATAACTACAACATCTGTTGAAATGCCAATTTCAGGTTCAATGATCACCTCTAACACACCTAACTCATTCCAAATTTGTGCCTTGTTACCCGCGGCTAAATCATAACGCTGGGCAAGTTCTGGGGCAAGATGTAAGATGTGCTCAATTTTATGAGTGTCTAATGCATATGCTTGAGAGTTGATAGTCGAGAAATGATGCGGAGTCAAAAGGCGTAACGGAGTATTGATGGAAGGAGAAAGAGGGGGTACAAAAATAGGAAGTGGAGAAAGATGGACGTTTGCGGCTTGGGCGGAGAAAAATTCATAGCGTCCTGAAGGAGTTGCGAAGGTCCGATTTTCCCAGGCGGTACGAGGGAACTTTGCCCGAACGGGTCCTTTGAGAAGGTCTTCAGGATTTTCTAAATCCAGTAGTTCTAACATTTGGGGATTGAGTTCACGCAGAAGAGTTTCTTTTTCATCACCAGAGGTGGGGAAAGTGCAACTTCCAGGTGCAAGATTATTTAATCGTTGGGAAACGTCCCACGCAATTTGTAAATCAGAGCGAGATTCACCAACTGGGAGAATGGCAGGCTCATTGACTCCTACCCAATAATGCCAATAACTGGCGTTCAAATCCCAATGCTCATAATGAGTCGTGATCGGGAGAAAAAGATCGGCCGCTTCAGAGGACTTGGAGTGAAAGAGGTCGCTCACGACCAGTAGGTCAAGTTGTCTGATGAGCTTTTTCCATTGCTGCAGATTACCATCCTGGGATAGAGGGTTTCTACCGGTAATCCAGAGCATTTTAACAGGAGGATCGGTGCAAATGAGAGCTTCCTCCGAAAATCGATTAATATTTAGGAGTCGATCCGTCTGTTTTTGATTGAGAGTTAGGCCGTCTAGAGTGGGTTGACCAGCGTTGGAAGAACTATTAATCGGGTGGGATGGATTCTGTATGGCCCCGGAAAAACGGCAGGTTTCGAATTGAGCGTATTGAACACCCCCTCCTTGTTCACCAAGGTGTCCGGCAAGTGCCCCCAAGGCATCAATAGCGCGTAGGGTTTGTCCCCCGTTGGTATAACGTTGTAAACCAAAACCTGCCCATATACAGGCTGGATGTGTTTGACCGTATTCTACGGCAAGTTCGCGAATGGTCGACATTGGAACTTCGGTAATTTCTGAACAATAATCAAGGGAAATTTCTGTTTGGAGATAGTCGTTGAATTCTTTGTGCCCGAACGTATAGGACTCCAGGTTAGGATCTATAAGGTTTTCTTCTAGAAGAACCTTGGCGAACCCTAGAGCTAGAAGTCCATCTGTTCCTGGGCGAACCTGTATATACTGATGGGCGCGGGCGGCTGTAGCACTAAAATGTGTATCGAAACAAACCACCTTTGCACCGTGATCGATGGCGTCAAAAATAATCGGCATCTGGTGAACAGCTGTCCAGGCCGGGTTTATTCCCCAGAGCCATATTAGCTTAGCTTTAGCCATATCTAGTGGATCCGAACAAAAGAACGTCCCGAAATCTAGGGTTTGAGCTTCGACCCCTGCTGACCAACATGGCGACCCGACCGCTCTCGTGGTTGCTCCGATGCCTGTGAAGAGGCCTTCCATGGCATTGTGTAAGATGCCGAAATTCCCAGAGTACTTATTCAAAGCGAGGGGTAATGAGGTGCCATACTGATCTTTTAGGTCAAGAATTTTCTCAGCGATCAGGGTTAATGCCTCATCCCATGAAATCCGCTCCCAAAAACCACTATAACGACTCCTTTGGCGCATGGGGTAACGGATGCGCTGAGGACTATAAACCTTTTTCACTTCATCAAGAGCCTTCGGACAAAGTTTGCCTGAGGTGTATTCGTGCTTGGGGTTGCCTTCAACAGAGATCAGGACTCCCTTGCGGGTAGTGCTAATAATACTACACGTATCGTAGCAGTTACGAGGGCAGATAGTCTGATGAAATTCCATAGTTTATCCCCCATATCTTAGCAATGGTCATTCGTTACTCACTTAAGCACAACTTTTTTCTTTATACTTTCGGATCTCTTTTAAACCAATGATGCAGGCAATTGCCCATACTCCTCCGGAGGCATATCCCGCGATCACGTCGCTGGCAAAATGCACTCCAAGATAGATGCGGCTAATTCCAATCATGATAATAAGCGCAAATGTGAGGACAATAATATACCATGAGGGTTTAGATCGATTTCTGAGATGCAACCAGAGTAAATAACCAATTACGCCGTAAAAGGCAGTAGCAACCATTGCATGACCGCTTGGAAAACTATAACCACCTGCTTTGACAAGATGTACAATATCTGGTCGAGCCCGATGAAATAGCTCTTTTAGAATAGTATTTAGTAACCAAGCCCCACCAAAGCTGATTGCCAGAAGAACAGTTTCCCATGTATGATTTAAGCGAAACCACAACAAAGCACCTACTATGAACATCAAGCCAATCTCTATATAAGCTGAACCTAAATGGGTGATAATTATGGCAACACTTGTCAAGTATGGAGTGTCGAATCCTCTGATAAGTTCTCCGATAACTCTATCGAAGGTTTCAAGTTCATGATAAAGAAGATCATTGCTTAATTTCGCAAATATAGCAAGAAGTAAAACGCTTATTGACAATCCCCATATTAAGGATTTGCTAAATTTTGTAAGCTTCTTTGGAGAATTGGATACAGTCTTTTGAGCAGCCATTTATGAATCACTCCGCCTAACGTTAATCCATAGAGCTAAAGACTAAAACTTAAAGCGTAATGGTTAATTTAATAGTATCCGAAATGATCAAAAAAATCCATTAGCAAACTAAAAGAGCCCAGGAACTGTAGTTTAGATGCTTGTAAGCGCAAACTGCTGTTCCTGGGCTTCAAAAAAGTAGGGAGTCACGTTTAGAACAAAGCAGTGATCTGAATGCCTGTTGCACTAAGGTAGAACAGTGCTCGACCTAAGATTTCTCCTAAACCTGCTAGTAGAGTAACGGTTAAGATAAGATTAGTTTTGTCGACTTGAGGATTTTTAAGAATGCTAATCAGAAGAAGGAGTGGGGCAAACCAACCTAAAAGAGCACGACTCCAAAATAGAGGGCTGTTTAAAAGGAAGTTTAAGGTGGCTGCTCCTTCCGTGCTTGCACTTAGCATAGAACTATAAATTATATAGAGGAGTAGGCTGGCGATGGTGCACCCGAGTGAAAATTGAAGAAGAAGCTTTTTTTGAGTGGTTTGAAGCAATTTTCTACCTAATACCAAAGTACAGAGAGCGCCTAGCAATCCTGTGGTGAGTAGAAAGCAAAGAACGGGGCCGGCATTATTCCAAGCAGGAACTCGGAGCAGAACATAAATCATGGCGCTACTTACTACGCCCAATAGACCTAGTACAGAGGTGATTCCTAAACCGAGGGTGCGGCTACCCGTTTGTTGTTTGGACTGCCAAAAAAGGTAGATCCAGGCCAGAAACGTGAGGAGGAACAAGAGGATTTCCCTGCTTAGCCAAGAGGAGCCAAGGTGGGCTAAGGCGCGGTAGGCCGCTTCTGGATGCCCCAGATGGAAAAGTGAGGCCAATAGAGCAAGTATCAATAGGCCCCCAGAAATAAGGACACTTTGTTTGAATAATTGGGTATCAAGATGATCCCGGCCACGGTCGAGCCACCAGAGCATAAGGATTATGCCGATCGCGATTTGTCCAAGAACGGTAAAAAGAATTAAAGGCCATTCCCAGTCTCCCATAGGTTAATCCCTCCTAATTTGTTTGCCTTGTTTCGGTCCGATGAAACGAATCGACGGCGTTGTAAGTTTCGGGCTGGGTAGCCCAGGTAAAGTTTTGAGTACACCGGTTTTTTGGTCGAGGGTATCATTAATTTCCACTAGTTCTAGGGCTCCCGGAATGCAGGCGGCGACACAAGCTGGTTGTTCTCCGTTGTCAATTCGCTGGTAACATAAATTGCATTTCTCGACTTTCTTTTTGGCAGGGTTAATTTGGGGACGATCATAGGGACAGGCCATAGTACATAAGCGACAGCCAATGCATCGATTAGGATCATGGATCACAATACCATCGTCACGTTTAGTGTAGGCCATTACCGGACAGACCCGGAGACATTCTGGATGAGCGCAGTGGTTACAAGCCATCGAGAAAAACATTCGGGTAGGCAGTGAATAGTCGTCTTCATGGAGTTGGAAAACCTTACGCCACTCGGGGGTTGCGTCAATTTGATACTCGTTCTTGCAAGCCATTTCACACCCCCGACAGCCCACACATTTCTCTGAGTTGTGTAAAAAGCCAAGCTGTTTATTCAAAGGGATTCCTCCTTATGCTTTTTCAATCATTACAAAATTATCGTGAAAGGCTAACCCGTCGTTGCCAGTCGCTTGTTTTCCCATATCACTGGGGATGGCTTTCAAGGTGTAATTAACATTAAAGACAGTATTTTTATACCAGGCCTCATAGGCGACAATGACATCGGGGGAGGTTGTCCGGGTAAGATGGGCTTTGACGGTGATTGAACCCAGGTCATTGGAGATTTTAACCATAGATCCTTCATTGATACCATATTTGGCGGCTAGAACAGGGTGAATCTCTACCTTGGGTTCGGGGTTCGTGGTCATCATCCAGTCTAGGTTTTGAAACTGGGAGTGCAAGGCATGCTGCGGATGGGGTGTCATAAACCGAATCGGATACTTCTCGGGGGCCTTCATTTCTTCAACCCAGATTGGAAGGGCAGGTAGTCCGTTCTTCTCGGCGAGATCACTGTGAATTTCTATCTTCTTAGAAGGGGTTCGGAATTTTCCATCGGACCAGGAAGCCGAAGGCATATTTGCCTTGCGAGGCCCATCGATGAGTTCTTTATAGTCTTTAATGCCAAGCATCTGGTGTATTCCTGGGTTAAATTCTTTGGCTAACCATTCCTCCGGTGTTCCTGAAGTTGGGAAGGTACAAGAACCAGGTTCCAAGACATTCATTTTTTTAGAAAGTTCTATGGCAATTTCAACATCACTTTTTGATTCATACAAAGGGTCAATAGCGCGTTGATTAATACCGATCCAATAGTGCCAATAGCTGGCCATGACATCCCAGTCTTCAAAATGGGTGGTTACCGGCAAGACGATATCGGACATCTCGACGGTTTTGTTGAAAAACGAGTCTACGGTAACGACAAATTCCATGGAGGCAAACATTTTTTCGATGGCGTTAGTGTCGGGATCTTGGGCGCCAGGGTTCCGGCACGCCAGCCAGAGCATTTTTACTGGAGGGTCGCTTTGGGCGGAGACATCGTCCGCAAAGTTATTCATGTTGATGGCACGATCCCCTTCTTTGCCATCAGGGCCAATAAACCCTTTAGACCCCTTTGGTGCAGGATTGACCATAGCATTATAGTTGAAGCCCCACGTTTCTAAGTGACCATAGTTAACCCCCCCACCAGATTTGCCGACATTGCCGGTCATGACTCCGAGAGCATCTATAATGCGTACATTTTGTCCACCGTTAACATGGCGTTGCATACCGTAGCCAACCCACATACTGGCTGGTTTCGTTGTCGCGTATTCGCGGGCAATTTCCATGATGATATCTTTAGGCACGCCGGTTTTTTCAGAAGCCCAGTCCAGGGTGATATCCTTTTTGATATAGTCGACCCATTCATCGAAGCCGAGACTGTTGGCGCGGGCATATTCCCAGTCGACCCAATTATTATCTATGATATAGCGCGCCATGCCCAAAGCGAGAGCCCCATCCGTACTGGGGTTGACTTGGATATAGAGATCGGCTTTTGAAGCGGTTGACGTTAAAATTGGATCGATCACCACGAGTTTAGCCCCGCGTTCCTGAGCTTTGTTGATGAATGGGAAACTGTGAATCGCTGTCCAGGCAGCATTTTGTCCCCAGAGAATAAGATACTTGGCATTAACCATGTCTTCGGGGTCGTTACAATAAAGCGTACCAAAATCATAGGTTTGAGCATCAATGCCGGCGGGCCAGCAGGGTGTGCCTACGGCGCGAGTTGTATAGCCGAGGCTAGACATTGTTCCATCTGCACCATAGTGAACAATGCCAAAGTTTCCGGAGTACTTATCAAAGCAGATCGGAAGTGTGGAATCGTAGCGCTTCTTTAAATCTAAAATTTTCTTGGCAATCGTATCCATGGCCTCATCCCAACTGATCCGGGTCCAGTTACCGGAACCACGAGGGGATTGCTTCATGGGATATTTGATACGATCCGGGCTATAGACTCGACGCGGATAAGCATAACCCTTTAGGCAAAGCTTTCCTTTGGTGTAGCCATGTTTAGGATCTCCTTCAACTTTTTTGAGGATTCCGTCTTGTACATAGGTAATCATCCCACATGTGTCGTAACAGTTACGGGGACAGACATTGCGGAACGTTTTCATAGTCTCAGAGGGTTGATCGGCTGCAGAGGCAGCGGGGGAATTTGTTAATAAATTAAAGTTAAATAGAGTTAGGCTAGAGGCAGCAGCTGCTGCTCCCCCGAGAAATTTGCGGCGAGAAAGTTTCATAATAGGCCTCCTTCGTGTTTAATGGGGCATGAAGAGTTGTGAGTGTAACGAGAACGTCACTTAAGGCAGAGAAGAGAGGATGCTTGGCCGACTGGGTAACAGTGTGAGCAAATGTTCCTAACCAGAGGCCAAGGTGTTGCTTCCAAAACTCGTGGTATAAGGTTTTATAGAGTTGAACTTTAACATCGTTCTTGGTAGCTTGGGCGTCCATAATCTGACTTAGGAGGTAAGCGGCGAATTCAAGTTCAGTTGAAATAAAGTCATCCGGTTCACGCCCTTGCCCTGTAGCTTGCAAATTTTCTTGTTTATAAATCTTGCGGACTGCTAAGGCTTGTTCTCCCATCACTAAATGGTCAGGGGACACATAAACAGATTCATAGGGGGGCGCAAGAGGAGAAGATGGGCCGACGAAAAGACGATTAAATTCGAAGCGCATAACGAGAAATTCGTCGTCATCCGCTTTAGAGCATTGGTCCAAAACCTCGTTGGTCAGAAGCAGCTTATCTACTTTATAATGTTCGGATATAGCTGAATAAGATTTCACGAGTGGACTTAAGGTTTGCGGTAGTTTTTCGCCTCCTTTTGCGAAAAATTGGCTTAGCGCGAGGAGAAGTTCGTTATGGATTTTCAGAACATAGGGAGGGAAGTAAAACAACCTGACCATTGCGTTCGATACAAATTGTCTTGGGTTGACGTTTATGCAAAATGGTGGTCATTTCTGTCACTAATTCTTCGAAACGTTCGCGGTCGGCTGAATCGGGATTATAATCTGTTATTTCGCCAACTACTACAAAGTGAGGGTTAGCAAAATTCCAACCCCACAACTTACCTCGTGAAATGATCACTTCAAGAGAATCGAAATTATTATAAAGCAAATCAAAGAGGAAATCTCTATGGTGTTGGCGTTCACTGTCCTGAATGCTCTGGGTTTTAACAAGTTCAAGCAAGATTAATGTTGTTGTTTTTTGAAGGAAAAATTGTTCAATACTCCCTATGTCCTGGATAGTTGCAGCCAGTCCAAGAAATCCCAAGACTCCTTTTGGCCCAGATAGAGGACACCAAGTTAGTGGAATACTATGATACCTTTTCTCAGTCCATTGCCCTATATAGAGTGGGGCGAAGGGTTTGGGCAGGGTGGATGACGTAGGGGTCGTTTCTGGGGATTTAAAAGAGATTGGCGTTAAGGGAAGGGCTTTTCCTCCTGCCCACCTGAGAACTTCGAGTTGCTTATTGATTAGGAAGATATCACATCTGAAAATATCTTGTAAGTTGGTTAGAAAGGAAAATCCATTTCCGCTTGTCAAGTGTTCTGCGATCATCTGTGAATAGCGTTCACTCGTTAAAAGAATGCGCCCTAGTTCGCGCTCTAACCAATCTGTTGCTTTTTCGCAAACGATTGGCCAAGGAGAAGGGTCCAATTGGGAAAAAAGCAAGCAGATTTTTTCGGTGGAAATCCCTATGGTTAGAGAAATAAACCCGTTATCGGTAGCTGCTAGAGTTATCGTTTCACCGACAAACGGTAAGGAGAAGGTATTAATCCCAGTGAAGTGAATCGTCTGAATGGATAACAGGGAAACACTTTGAACTAAGGCGTTAATGTCGCCAAGAACCTGTAAAGATAAAGTTTCTTGGAGGCGGCCGATCGTGATTGCTTGCGGTAGAGTCAGGTCATCCATTGTTTCACCTCGACTTAATGTAATGGGCTAAGATTTGGACAAACATGCTATACTTGAGTATAACAACTTTTTACAGGAACGGAAACATTATAATGATGACCGGACAATGCGGGGAAGGTGTTATTTAGCTTACGTTACTTGTTTCGCGCCACACGATGACCGTAAATGGGAGGGAAAAGGCATGGAGTCTCATCAAATAATAAAATTGGATCAAATCTTTCAAGCAGTTAACGCTGGCATTATTGTGACAGATGATCAAGATGCAGTCTGTTATTGTAACCCCACTGCAGCTACATTCATTGGGTTAGATGTGGAAGGTATTATCGGTAAGAAAATAATGGAAGTTATTCCTAATTCCAAACTTCATAGCGTGATCCAGGATGGAGAAGCCAACTCTGATCAACTGTTCATCGGGGAACGGATGTTTATTACCAACCGTTCTCCCATAAATCAAGATGGAGAAACGGTCGGTGCGGTTGCAGTTTTTCAGGATGGCAGTGAATTACAAAGGGTATTATCTCGTTTAGATCATACGCAAACTTGCCTTACAAGCTTGGAAGGTATTTTTGAGCAGGCCTATGACGGTGTTATGGTCGTAGATTCTAAAGGCATTATAACCCGCATAACAAAGAGCTACTGTCGGTTCCTTAATATTGAGCAAGAGGAGGCGATTGGTCGTCTTTGTACTGAGGTACTACCGAATAGTCGTATGCATATTGTTGCCCAGACTGGAGTCGCAGAAATCGGAGAAGTTATGGATATTAACGGTAAAGAAGCGATGGTGATGCGCCTTCCTCGCAGAGAAGAGGGTAAACTCATCGGTGCTGTGGGCAAGGTTATGTTTCGGGATGTTCGGGACCTTCGTACTTTGGCAGAAAAGTTGGATTTATTAGAGAATAAGCTGAAATTCTATGAGAAGGAATTAAAACACTATCAGAAATTCCGCTACACTTTTAGCAATATCGTTGGCAAAAGCCAAGCCATTCTCCGGGCGATCGAGTTGGCGGAAAGGGCGGCGCTAGTGAAATCAACGGTCCTTTTGCGTGGGGAGAGCGGGACGGGTAAAGAGCTCTTTGCCCATGCCATTCATGCAGCCAGTACGCGCCATGATCAACCGTTTGTGAGAGTGAACTGTGGAGCAATTCCAGCGGAGCTTTTGGAGTCAGAACTTTTCGGATATGAAGAAGGTGCCTTTACCGGAGCCAAGAAAGGGGGTAAGCCCGGAAAATTCGAGTTGGCCAATAGAGGGACAATCTTCCTAGACGAGATCGGTGATCTTCCACTCACTATGCAAGCCAAAGTTTTACGGATCTTACAAGAAAAAGAAGTCGAAAGAGTAGGAAGCAATCGGTTGCAGCAACTAGACATAAGAGTTATAGCTGCTACCCATCGAGACTTGGAAAAAATGATAGGGTTAGGGGAATTTCGGCGCGATCTCTATTATCGGCTCAATGTTTTTACGGTTACGATACCGCCTTTACGAGAACGGGAGGGTGATGTCTTACTTTTAAGTGAACATCTATTGTCCAAATTCCAACACGAACTGGGATTATCCTTGAGAAAGCTCGATCGTTGGGTTATGGAACTATTTCAGCTTTACGCGTGGCCAGGAAATGTTCGTGAACTTCAGAATGCGATGGAAAGAGCCATCAATGTTGCGGAAGGGGGTATGATTCAACTTAAGGATCTTCCCTTATATCTACAAGATTTAGAGGGACGGCGAAAAAACACATCTCTTCAACCATTAGCGCTCGAACTTGCGGAGGCGGAGCGTAAGGCCATACTAAAGGCGCTGAAGACAACGGGGGGGAATAAGGTTAAAACCTCAGAGATTTTAGGAATTCATCGGACGAATCTTTATCGAAAAATGGAGAAGTATGGTCTATAAAGTGCCGACAATATACCTTTTTCCTCATTACGTTGTTATATCGCAACATGTAGCGAAAAAGCGACACAAAATGCTAGGGTCGGAGAATAACAAGGATATTTTAGATTAAACAGGTAGCGAGTGTTGCGTAATGGCTACATAGTGCTGACTACTTCAATAATAGCTTTTTCTATAGAACCGTGGAGGCTAAGGCTTTCAGGGTTCTATTTGCTATTGGCATGGATCTTGCTTAAGAATAAGTTGCGCGTAAATTTAGACTCTTCTGCAAGAGTTGGAAGGGATGAATGGAGCAGATAGGATCAAGGCTACCGTACACTTAAAAAATAGACCAGCTAATAAAAGTCAAGAGTTTGTCTGATTATTTCTTTTAATTTTCGGTTTGTAAAATACGGCATAACAAACTAAGCCATTGAAAAATCCGAACAATGACCTAAACGTTAATTTTTGGGAAG